>Ga0302226_10000136_pt1 | contig 68471 bp, 57 predicted proteins | sample II_Palsa_E3_3_FD_193524 | JGI IMG/M metagenome (GOLD analysis project Ga0302226, IMG submission 193524) | Peat permafrost microbial communities from Stordalen Mire near Abisko, Sweden - II_Palsa_E3_3 | ecosystem: Environmental > Terrestrial > Soil > Palsa > Peat permafrost | place: Sweden...
TTGAAAGGCACTTATTACCGTTTTATGGTTGCAAAATCCCCATCTGTATGATAGCGTTTTCTCACGGTGGGGTTGCCCCAGGTGCTATCGAAATCCTCCATTTCACCCGCCCCCAGCGGCCTCCAGGAACGCACCCTCCTCGCCATCGCAGGCCACGATCCCTCCTCCGGCGCCGGCATCACCGCCGACCTCCAGACCTTCGCCGCCCACCGCTTCTTCGGTACCTCCGCCATCACCGCCCTCACCGTCCAATCCACCCTCGGTGTCGCTGAAATCCAACCTGCCGACCCCACCTTCCTCCGCCGGGCTTTGGACCACCTCGTGGCCGACCTGCCCCCCGCCGGCATCAAGATCGGCATGCTCGGCTCGAGCGAAATCGCCGCGACAGTCGCGGCTTTTCTCGCCACCCTCCGCCCCCAAGAAGGGAAGTCCAAGGCAGGGAATCAGCCCCCCTCAGCTATCCCCGTAATTCTCGACCCCATCCTCCGCGCCAGCTCCGGCGCCACCCTCCTCCCGTCCCAGGCCATCGAGCTCCTCCACCACCAACTCCTCCCGCTTGTGACCTGGATCACCCCCAACTGGTTCGAGCTCTCCGCCCTGACCTCCCGGCCCGTAGAAACCCTCGCCCAGGCCGAGGCGGCTGCCGAACATTTAGCCGCCCGGCACCCCCACCTCCACATCGTCGCCACCGCCGGAGACCATGCCCAACCCACCGACCTCCTCCGCCTCCCCTCGGGAGATTTCCACAGGTTCGCCGGCGAGCACCTCGATTCCACCTCCACCCACGGCACCGGCTGCGCCTTTTCCTCCGCCCTCCTCTGCCATCTCCTCCTTCGCGACACCCCCATCGAAGCCGTCCGCAACGCCAAGCACTTCGTCACCGAAGCCATCCGCAATGCCCCGAACCTCGGCCACGGCAAAGGCCCCCTCAACCTCTTTTGGCATCTTTCCTAAGGCGCGACACCCGAAACCAAGGTCAGGCAATCGGTTTGCAACACGAAACCCACCTCAAGCAGCACAATGCGCACCCGAATCGCGCCCATCTGCTAGCCTGAAAGCGTATGTCCACACCCCTCACCATCCAACTAAACGGCCAGCAGCGCACCCTCGACGCCTTGGAATCACCATCACCCTTGTCGCTTGTTATCAATGCACTAGAGCTAAAAGCTGATCGAATAGCTGTAGAGCATAATGGCGAGATCGTCACCCGCACCACCTGGTCCGAAGCTCAAATCACTACAGGCGACCGCCTGGAGATCGTCCACTTCGTAGGCGGAGGACTTCAATAAGTAGCTCTAAGCAGCTGATTCAACAAGCTTTGCTCGAGCAATAGAGCCCAGCAAATCATCCACCCCAGTCTCATAAGGCCGAGGCAGTCCACCCTCCTGCAACGCCTCCACCGCAGCCGATCCACTCCGGCTAAGTCGATCGCGTAAGTCCCTTGATTCATATAGCCTTAGGACTGCATCCTTAATCTGTTTCACGCTAAATGCATCGATCAAAAGGCAGTCCCGCTCCGCCACCAAAAGCTCCGAAGCCCCGCAATTCCGCGTGGCCACCGAAGGCACTCCATTGGCCACGGCCTCGAACAAAGCCATCCCAAAACCATCATCGACGCTGGGCAAAATGAACGCATCGCACTCGGTGTAAAATGTACTAATATCAGGTACATAGCTGACGAGCTCGACGTCCGGCAGCTCGCTCATCAGCTGCTTGAGCAGGGGATAGCGGTACATCGCATCGCCCGTCCGGATCTTCAATTTCGCGTTCGGCAGCGCCAATTCCTTCCAGGCCTGGAGCAGATACAAGTACCCCTTGCGCAGCGGCTGCCCACCGACACATCCCAGCACAAACGTTGATCCTAAAGGCTTTGTGTTCCGCGGAGAGACCTTGGACCGCCCATACAACGGTGCCAGCACCACCTTCTTCCGCAGATGATCAGGGAAACTCCGCCGGCTATAATCGGAAGGCGACAGGATAAAGTCTGCAGTTTCATACTCTTCCACCTGCCGCTCGATAAACCAAGGCGAATTTCGGCGAAATTCGCCCCCAACCTTCTTAGCCTCTTCGGCCATAACATCTTGCTGCACACGGATATCCGGGCAAGCACGGTCCAGCACAAACGTCGCTCCAAGGCGTTGCGCAGCCTTGCCGCTGGCCAAACTTGAGGTAGAGGCGCCCAGCAGCAAATCACAATCCCTCAATACCTTGGCAGCCCAATGATCGAAGAAGGTTGAATCCAACTCATCCAGCACCAAGGGTGTCCGGACGTGTGTGAGGCCGCTAAACATCGCGACTGGCGCGGGGATCCATCGATTCGCGACCTTCGGGTCAAAGTTGCGCATGCGGCTGCGGGGCGTCGCGGTATACAGGCAAACATCACATCCTCGCCGCACAAACGCATTGGCAGGCAACTGATAATGCGCCTGTCGACCGGTAGCAATAACGACCCTCACGACCGAAACCTCATTACCTGGAAGGTTATCATTCCAGCGATCAACGTTGCGCAAACGTCAAAAAGCAGTAGGGTATAGGCAATCAGCATCGTAAGTATACAGAATATGTGTTATCGGACATTACACCAGCGAGTGCCCTACGGCCCTGGAACACCTCCACCTCGCCAGCCCTACCACCGCAAAGCCTACAGCCAGGAAGACGCACAGCAGCATGAGCGAATTCAAAAGCGCCTGCGGATAGCCGAGTTGGCTAGCATCGACAAACGGATACGGATAGCGGCCCGAGATGGCCCCGCGAATCAAGATCCACGCCAGATAGATGATTGGGTAAATCACCCATGACAACGGATTCCTCCAACGCAGCCCGGACTTCGGCACGAAGAAGATCCAAAAGGCAACGTACAGGACTGGCACCGCGTCATGCAGGATGACGTCCGTGAGCTTGTCCAGACCCTCCGGGTTCCATGTATGCCGCAGCAGAAAGGAATACACCAGGCCAACCATTGCGATGTAAAGAGCAGTTCCCGTGGCTACAACGGGGTTGGAGTAGAACCTACCCCAACGGGACTTCGGAGCAAGCAAAGAAAAAGTAAGAACCAACGCAACAAGGAGATTTGTGAGCAGGGTGAAAAAACTCAAATAGGTCAGGATCGCGCCGATCACCGTCATTCCGTTTGCGATGGAGGTCCGCAGTGTCAGCGGAAACTGGAGCGCCAGAGCGAACCACGCGGCCGATGCAGTGGCTACCATGAGAACTCGTTCGACGTTATTCCTCAAGACGTTGGACATCTGCGGCACCCACCATCCACGTGTGCCATCATAGCAAGGCACATCCGCACGACGGGTCGACCAGCCTACCCGTCGTGGTAAAGTTAGAGGGTTGCCCCGCGTTCGAGCGGACAGATGGCCGAGTGGCTGAAGGCGCACGCTTGGAAAGCGTGTATACCGCAAGGTATCCAGGGTTCGAATCCCTGTCTGTCCGCCATAACCCCCCAAGCGGTCGGACCTTCTCCTCCACAGCATGGTAAAAATACCCATGCGCGCCAGTCTTCTTTTTGCCCTGCTCCTGACGTTTGCTCCCTCGTACGCCGAAACACCTGCCAATCAACTGCCCTCCATTGCCGCGAAGTCATCCGGCATGCAACCCATCGTCGGGTTTCTCCCGCTCTACTGGGATTCGGCAGCAGGAAAGCTGTACCTTGAGATCCCGCATCTCGGCACCGACCTTCTGTACACCAACTCCCTCCCCTATGGCACCGGTTCCAACGATCTTGGCCTCGATCGCGGTCAACTCTCCGAAGGCCGCATCGTTCGTTTCCAGCGGTCTGGCCCCAAGGTTCTCTTGGTCCAGCCCAACAGCAACTTCCGCAGCTCCTCCACCGACTCTGCCGAAACCCTAGCCGTCACGCAATCCTTCCCAGAGTCCATTCTTTGGGGCTTTACCGTCGCCGCAGAAGATCCGTCCGGCAGCGTGCTGGTGGATGCCACGGAGTTTTTCCTTCACGATGCTCACCGCGTTGTTGAAACACTCGCCACGCTCCACCAGGGCGCCTACCACGTCGACCTAACACGATCGACCATCGCGCTCGACGACACCAAGGCCTTCCCCAAAAACACCGAGGTCGAGGCAGTCCTCACCTTCGCCACCGAAGGCCTTCTGACTGGCCGCTATGTCGCCGACGTCACGCCTGATCCACACGCCATGACCCTGCGCGAGCGTCACTCCTTCATTGAGCTGCCCCCGCCCGGGTTCAATCCCCGCCCGTTCAATCCGCGCGCAGGCTACTTCCCTTCCTCGTTCCGCGACCTGACGGCTCCTCTCGGCGAGGACGTTACGCAGCGCTTCATTCTTCGTCACCGTCTCATCAGGAAAGATCCAAACTGTACGACCGCCTGTGAGGCCATCACTCCGATCCAGTACTATGTCGATCGCGGCGCACCCGAGCCAATTCGCACTGCGCTGCTCCAAGGCGCGCGCTGGTGGGACCAGGCATTCCAGGCTGCCGGCTGGGCACCGAAAACCTTCCGCGTCGACCTGCTTCCGGAGGGCGCGGACCCGATGGATATTCGCTACAACATCATCCAGTGGGTTCATCGGTACACGCGCGGATGGAGCTACGGCGAGGCGCTCGCAGACCCGCGCACCGGCGAGATCATCAAGGGCAACGTAACGTTAGGTTCGTTGCGCGGGCGTCAGGATTACCTCATCGCCGAAGGCCTTCTCGCTCCATATAAGGGCGGCCGCGTGCCAAAGCCCGACGATAATCCAATGCTCCAGATGGTCCTGTCGCGCATTCGCCAACTCGCGGCCCATGAGACGGGTCACACGCTCGGTCTGGCACACAACTTCGCGGCGTCCAGCGTCTCTCAATCCGATAGCGTCATGGACTATCCCCATCCCTACGTAACGCTGGACAACAATGGAACCATCGACACCTCGCACGCCTACGCCGACCACATCGGCGACTGGGACAAGGTTGCGATCGATTACGGTTACCGCCAGTTCGCAGCGAATACCAACACAGATGTAGCGCTTCAAAAGATCCTTACGGACGCGGACCACGCCGGCCAGATCTTCATCACCGACGAAGATGCTCGGCCATTCGGCTCGGCTCAACCACACGCGCATCTTTGGGACAACGGCGCTGACCCCGCTGCAGAACTCAACAGGGTTCTTGAAGTTCGAGCAGCCGCGCTCAAGAACTTCGGCCCCGACGTGATCCAGCCCGGAACGCCCATGTCACAGCTTGAGCTAGCACTGGTGCCCATCTATCTATTCCACCGCTATCAGACCGAAGCCGCCATCAAGGAGGTCGGTGGCCTCGACTATCGCTACAACGAGCGAGGCGATGGACTAGCGGATCCGGTAATCGTTGCCCCGGCAGACCAGCGCAAAGCTCTTACAGCCGTTCTGCAAACGCTCAGTCCCGAGACCCTGACGCTGCCCGAGTCGCTCCTCAAAATCCTTCCACCTGTGCCGCCTGGTTATCCGCGCACACAGGAGTCCTTACCCTCACAGACTGACCTCACCTTCGATCCGATCGCCGCCGCGGAGTGCGCCGCCGATCTTACGCTCCAGGTGCTTCTTGATCCATCGCGAGCGTCCCGCCTGGTCCAGTACCACATGCGCGTTCCAGACAGCCCTTCGTTGCGTTCCGTCCTCGAGGCAATCTCCACGACTGTTGCCGAACGGCCCGAGGGAGGCCACTCCATGTCATCCGAGGTGGAGCGCGCCGTGGAGTTCCGTGCACTCGAAGCGACGCTTGCTCTTGCGCTGAATTCGGAGGCCTCCACGCAGGCACGCGCGATCACTCGATCGCACATCAATGACCTTCTCAAGCAGTGGAGTTCAGCCGCGCCGCTAAGCGATACCGCCGAGGCGATCCACCGTGCCGCCCTCATCCACCGCATCGAAGACTTCAATCGCGATCCCGAAAAGTTTGTTCCGGCCAAACCGATTGCAGCTCCCCCTGGCATGCCCATTGGCGACGACGAGGTTTTCTAAGTCATTACGGATGACCCAACCCATCGTTCTGATGGTAGTTCGGATAAGCCGGGATCAGGGGCGCCGTCAGCCTGCATCGTCCTCGCCGCCGCTTCGCGAGGCGTACTCCAGTAAATGTAAGTAGGACTGATAGACCTTGCCCGTGGCTCGCGTCATCCCTATCTCACACGTCCTGCTGCTCGAGTAGTACCCATCATGCTCCTGCTCCCGAACCTCTCGTGCCTCCACATCCGTCGCAGAAGCAGTCAATTCAGGAAACAAAAATCCCCGGTCACCCGCAAAGGCGCAGCACCCCGCATCCGGCGGCACGCAAACGGAATCGCTACACGCGTTTGAGATTCGCACCAACTTCGATGTGATCCCCATCTTCACCGCCGAACAGACAGGGTGCAATGTAACCGAGTGAACCTTGCGATGAATCGGAAGCTTAGGCAATAACTGATCGTGCGCGAACTCTACGGAATCGAGGATCGTAAGGGCGTCAAACCTCGCTTGATTGTCGCGGGTCAGATACGGCCGCGCAGTCTTGAGACCATACGTGCAAGGGCTCGTGTCGATCACAATCGGCAGCCTGCCTTCATTGGACCAACGAAAGAAGCTCTCAACCGTGTGACTTGCCGCAACGGAATGTGCCGCATCAAAACCCTTCGAGGAAAATGGCACACCACAACAATTTCCCGCGACGTCTCCCGGCACATATATCTTCACGCCTGCACGGTCTGCAACATGCAGCAATGCCTGCATAACGCTTATCTGCCTTTGCTCGCCCGGAAGCGCACCCATAATCCGCGAGATGCATGCAGGAAAGTAAACGGCATCCGCCTCTGCCGGCGTGCGGACAGGCAGAGCACCGCGCCGCGCTCCTGGCATCTCCGCCAACCACTGCCAGAAAGGCTCATCCATCAGGCTGCGAGTTGTTTTATCCAGCAGTCGCGTTATACCGCGCATGAACGCAAACCCGCACATGTCCTGGACCAGATGCCCTGCCGCGAGCGCCAGACGCCCGCCGGCTTCTACCAGGCTGAAATTCTGCGCGAGACCCGTTGCCACGCGATTCGCCAACGCGGTGTGGCGTAAACGACGAAAACGCTTGGTCAGCGCCCCCGTGTCGATGTCCACCGGGCACGCCGTAGCGCACAAACCATCCACCGCACAGGTATCCAGCGCCATGTACGGAAAGTCTGCACGAAGCGCGTCCTCCGCAGCGCTGCTCGCTCCCGAGTCCTTCAGTCGCTGCATCTCGCGCCGCACTACAATCCGCTGTCGCGGCGTCAGCGTGAGATCCCGGCTGGGACACTTCGGCTCGCAATAACCGCACTCAATACACTTATCGATCTCGGTCTCGACCACAGGCATCTTCTTGAGATCTGCAAGGTGGGCTTCAGGATCCGAATTGATGATCACTCCGGGGTTGAGTAAATCATCCGGATCGGCCAGTGCTTTGAGTTGTCGCATCATCGCATAGGCTTCGGGACCCCACTCTGTCTCTACAAACGGCGCCATGTTGCGGCCGGTTCCATGCTCTGCCTTCAGCGCACCGTCATACTTCTGCACCACAAGCCGCACTACATCCGCCATGAAGTCGCGGTACTGTGCGACTTCCCTCTCTGTATTGAAGCCCTGCGTGATAACGAAGTGAAGATTCCCATCCTTGGCATGGCCGAAGATAATCGCGTTGTCGTAGTGATGCCTCTCAAACAGACGAATCAAATCCACCGCAGCGTCCGCCAGGCGCTCAACCGGAAATGCAACGTCTTCGATAATGACGGTCGTGCCGGCAGCCCGCACGGCGCCCACCGAGGGGAACAATCCTTTACGGATGCTCCACAAGCGATCCTGCGCCACAGGATCGTCCGTGAAGCGTGCCTCACTGAGCAGCTTCAGCCCCTGCACCGCAGTCTGTGCCCGTGCTGCGTTCTCCTGCACAGCATTCGCGTCCGCCGTCTGAAACTCAACCAGCAGCGCCGCAGCGCTGTTCGGCAGTTCTCGTATCTCCGCCGGGATGCCCACCTTCTCTTCAACCGAGCGTAGAGAGGCGCGATCCATGAGTTCGAGTGCAGCTGCTCCTGCCTCCCGCAAGGGCCCGATGGCTTCGCATGCCGCATGCAGATCCGGAAACAGAAGCAGGCCAGTGTACTTGACCGGCAGATCCGGTACCGTCTCCAAAACCGCTTCGGCAATAAATGCCAGTGTCCCTTCCGACCCAATTAGCAGATGACTGAAGATCGCCACGGGATCGGAATAATCCAACAACGCATTGAGCGAATATCCCGTCGTATTCTTCATCCGATACTTCGCGCGAATGCGCCCGGACAATTCAGCATTCGCCTCTACCTGTTGCTTCAACCCAAGCAGACCCTCGGCCAACCGCGGCTCGCTCTCTCGAAACCGCCTATCCGCATCCGGATCCGCCGTGTTGATCTCTGTCCCCGAAGGCAGAACGAAGGTCATTGAGCGCAGCGTGTGGTAAGCATTCTGCGATACTCCGCAACACATGCCACTGGCATTGTTGGAGAGAATTCCACCCATCCGTGCAGCACTGATCGATGCCGGATCAGGGCCGATCTTCTTCGCAAATCGCTTGAGCATCTGGTTGGCCTGTTGCCCGATCAATCCGGGCTGGACACGCACCAATCGTCCGTTCTCCTCAACCGCGCCGAGACGCCAATAACGGCCAATGTCAACCAGGATTCCGTCCGTAATCGCCTGCCCACATAGACTCGTGCCACCTGCGCGAAACGTCAAAGGGATCTTCCGCTCGCGGCTAAATTGAAACAGCTTGCGCACTTCCTCGGAATTCATAGGCTGAACAATCGCGCGAGGAATAAGGCGATACAGACTCGCATCGGAGGCGAATGCAATGCGGTCAATCAGCCTCGTAAGGACTCGCGACTCGTCCATAAAGCCTCTGAGTTGCGCCCCAAGGTCATCCGCACCAATCCCATATTCGGAAGCGCCGGGCATCCGAATCGAATCGATGGGAACAACCCCTGCAGTCACGAAATCTCCTCCAGGCAGGCGAAATTGATCCTGCCAATAGAGTAATCAGGGGCATCCGATCTCAGATGATTCAGAAGGCGGGAACAACAGCGTAGAAACAGAACCGCAACCTGATCTGCTATACCGCTCGATCTATAGCTTTCAGTGCGACGCGCCACGGACGGGTTAGCGCTGTCCGGGCCGATACGCATGCTTCCGCTGAAACCTCCAGCACGCGCGATCGAAGATTGCCATGAGATAGGCAATCGCAACAATAAAAGGGGATGCCAGCAATACACCAACCATCGCTCGCAACAAAACGTGATACATGCCGGAATCCTAACCAGAGACGTTGAGGCTAACGGTGATTGTAATCACATTCACTAGAAATATGTAAGGTTTCTCAGGCAAACACAATAAATCCCACCGAGAGCCTGTACCCGGGTCACTCCTGGATATCCAGGCTGATTCGCTGCTTACTGGCCATCCCCATTGCTGTCACCAGTATCCGCAAGGACCTCGCCGTCCGTCCCTGCTTCCCGATGACTTTGCCAATATCGGTGCGGTCCACAGAAATGCGAAGAGAAATCCCATCCGTGATCGGGACGCATTCAACTCGAACCCCTTCCCGGTGGTCGACCATCAGCTTGATCAGTGTAGTAACCGCATCAGCAATGTCTTTTGAATTCTCCATGATAAAGACCCCGGGTGTGTTCCCGATTTCCAAGCTTCTGCCTGCATCTGCGATGCTGCTCGACAGGTGTGACGTACCTACGTCCTATGAAACTGTGTCGGAGAGGCTCTGCGCGACTGTGCTCCGAACGACCAGGAATCCTCTTCTAAATTGCGTCCATTATATGTCTAACTTGTTGCTTATCAGCACTACATCCGCAATGTAGCTGGATTTAAGTGCTTATTTATGGCCATTTTGAACGTTCCATGAGTTTGAGCAATCCATTTTCTCTAGGCGTGCCTGTTTCTCTTACGCAACCTCGCGCAATCATAAGTTAAAATGCGGCCTCCTGACCCCTACCTTCCCCCTAGCGCCACCCAGCGCTAAGGAGCGAATCATGATCAGGAACATTTCCCGCATATTCAGCCTTGCCGTTACGTTCACAGCCCTCGTTCTGCCCATCGGGACGGCCTCAGCACAATCGGTCGTAACCGGAACCAACCCCGATCCACAGGTCGTAACTGGAACCAACCCCGACCCACAGGTCGTAACCGGAACCAATCCCGACCCGCAAGTAATCGTCACGATTCTTCTCAACATCCTTGCTTTGGCATGAGATAGTTGGGAATTGGCACCGACAATCGGCCGCCCTCAGGAGCGTAAGAGATGCATTTGAGTGGTGCTGTTTTCGCGTTCTGGGCGGCCGGCTTCACCGCGCACTTCCTGTTACTCTTCGTCCTCCTGTTTCGCCATCACGCAAAAACCTTTCCGGCATTCACGACCCTCATCGCAGCCAATCTTCTGAATTCCATCGCGCTCTACGAAATCGCGCTGCGCGGATCGAAGCACGCCTATTTCGTCGCGTATTTTGCGTTTGCCATCCTGGATCTCGTCCTTCAACTGGCCGTGACCTATGAGCTTGCGCGTAGTGTCTTCTGCCCTACGGGCACGTGGGCCCGCGACATTCGCAAGGGATTTCTCATCCTGGTGCTTGGCTCGCTGGCCGTCGCCTTTGTGTTGGCCTGCCTTCCCTCCCCTCCAGAGAAGACGGTTCTGGGCATGCTCCTGGACCGGGGAAATCTGTTCTCGTCCGCGCTGCAGTGCGAGCTATTCGTGGGAATGATCGCCTTCTCATCGACCGCAAATCTTCCTTGGAATACCCATGTTGCCCGGATCGCCCAGGGTCTGGGTTTCTACTCCCTAATAGGCCTCGTAACCGAAGCTGGGCACAACATTCTGACTCGAAATACCTTGGCCTTTGAGAGCTTGACGTACGTTCGTATGTCGACATACCTCCTCTGTGCGTCTTATTGGATCGTCATGCTGTGGTTGCCCGCTCCCGCTCCCCAGGAACTTCCCGAAGAGGCACAGCGACAACTCTTTACTTTGCAAAGACGCGTGGAATACGATCTTCGCAAGCTCCGTGCTTTGAAACGATGATGACCATTCGAAACCTCGACTTTTTCGGTTTTCTCCTCGTCTTTCTTGTGGCGATCATCGGCATCGGCACGCATTATTATCTGCGCGATCGGCGGCGCGAGCTCTACCCCTACGGCAAGTGGGATGAGTTGCTCAAGCGACTTGCCCCCTTGGATCACCAGAACCTTGAGCGAATCGCACTAGATCCCGCGGTCGCACCTTATCAGGAGATCCAGCTTGTTGAGGCGACGAACCCGCAGGAGATTTGGCGCGTGCTCGGAGGAATGCGCGGCATCGAGCTCATGGAGAAAAATTGTTCGGTGCTGGTCGACCTGGTTTTTTATGTTCAGCAATGGTATCCGGAGGCGTTACTCGTCGCCGAGCAGCTGCGGTTGAACGCGCGGGAGGTGGAGTGGCACATCGGCCGGCTCAAGGCGACTGCGAAGTCCGGCCGCCCGCCGGTAGCGGCAGCAGAATACCTCCAACAGGCTGTAGCCATCTACTATCACATGACTCGCGAAGTTCTAGCCTTATATGAACAGGCCAATCTACCCGGGCTGGCCGACCTGCAGAGGGCTCTTTAATCCGCTCTCCCCCGCTTCACCGCTTTCGATCACGCGATTCGACGCGTAAATACTGCATCCACCGTCCCCACGACCTCCACCTGTTTTCTGTATTGCCAGCGTCTCTGCTCGTCGTCTTCAGTTTGAGGCGAGAGGGCGTGTGGCACCAGCTTCAGGTACTCCCCGTTCTTGTCCAATTCGCAAAATCCGCAGAAATAAGCGCTTCGCGTAAGAAGAAAGTAGATGGGACGATCGAACTCGTTGAGCCAGTCCTTTCTCTTCGCGATCGTCCGCTTACGCGTATCAATTAGGACGATCGACCCCGCCAGAATCATCGGTTCCATGGTCCGATCTCTCCGCCCGATGATTCCGCGCCGATAGTGAACCGGCATCACTCCCTGGTCCGACCGAAACAGCGTCGTGTCCTCGGGCGGAGGCCCGGTCACGACCGAATCCGGCAGCCAAAGTTTGGCGTGATCGGCAAGCGGCCCTTCACTTAGCAGCAGCGTCGTATTTGGGCTCGACACAAGCTCAAGCTGTGCCGGACTTTCGCTCACCCCCGGACACAATTCCAGCATCTGTTCCATGGTGAGGTTGTAGATAAATGCGAGAACGATCAGTTTGGTCGCCGAAAGCCCACGGTTTTCCCGTTCCACTCGATCAAGCCAGCTCGCGGAGATGCGATACGCGCCGTTCCCCCACTGCTGGGCGAGTTGACTTGTGCGATCTTCTACTTCGCGCAAGGTCAGCCCCAATCGAAGCCGGGCTGCCCGCAAGTGCGTCCCTATTCCGTCCACGCGCACTCCTCATTCGAATTTCTAAAGAGATTCAGAAAACACCCCGGCAGAGGTGGGCCCGCCCGTTTTCCATCGCGCAGCAGCATACATCGGATCCCGAGTTGCCTTCCGATGCAGAGTCCTAGGCTCATATCTGCGCGTACATTTTGTACTAAACCATACACCAAGCTCTAAGCTTGTGACCAGCCCCTGCCAGTTGCTGCTTCGGCTGCGCATCTTTCAGGAGTTCCGTGCAGCACCCGGACGCTAGATCAGTATCCTCAACGCAAATGAAGAGAGCCGCTTGTGAGGCCGATTTGCTCGATAGGCAAATTCCTGCCGCAGGGAAAACCCCGAAGCGATAAACTTGGATCGTAAACGGAACAGGAGCAGCGGTGGACGTCTATATCGAACGAGTCGTTGACCTCACGAAGTCAACGGACAACGAACTTTACAATCTCACCCCAGAAGCGGCGAAGTCGATCCTACTGGACCAGCCTGCGACTGCCATGAGGGACGTGGAGGGGTCATTTGCCCTTCTCGCAAGGTCCGGAAAGACGGTGCGGATGGCTCGTTCGCTCGACCGGCCCATGCGCTACTTTCTAGCCAAACGCACGGAAGGTCCCGTCCTGATTGTTGCCGCGCGCATCGACGAGATCTTCGTATGGCTGAAATCGGAAGGCCTTGAAGGGCAATTCCATCCGAGCTATACACGGATGGTTCCAGCCCACCACGTCACCGAAATTCAACTGGTTGGCTGCCCCGATCCCGATCCAATCTACACGCGTTTCTTTACGCCTCCCATGGGCACCCTGCCTCCGGACCTCGACGTGATTGGACATCAATACATCAGTGCTCTCGCCGAAGAGATCGACCGCTGGATTGTCCACATTCCTCAGGACGAACCAATCGGCGTCTGTTTTTCCGGGGGCGTGGATAGCGGCAGTGTTTTTCTAACCACCTATCACGTAATGAAACAACGCGGACTGAGCCTATCGCGGTTGAAGGCTTTCGTTTTGAACCTCGGCAGCGGCGATACTGGAGTCGGGCCGGACGTGGTGCAGGCGCGCGAGTTTCTTGAAAGCGCCGGTCTCGGATTATTCCTCGAGATCATCGATGCGAGCCCATCGCAGATCGATCATCGTGAAACCATCGGCGTCGTCGAAGACTACAAGGCGCTTGATGTCGAATCGGCCAGTATGGCTCTCGCCCTTTGCAAAGGGATACGCGAGCGATACCCCGAGTGGCACGTTTTGATCGACGGCGATGGTGGTGACGAAAACCTCAAAGACTATCCCATCGAAGAGAATCCCGAGTTGACCATTCGCAGCGTCGTCAACAACCAGATGCTGTATCAAGAGGGCTGGGGAGTGGGTAAGATCAAGCACTCGCTCACCTACAGCGGCGGCCTCAGTCGATCCTACACACGCACCTATGCACCCGCCCATCGCTATGGCTTCCGCGGCTTCAGTCCCTTCACTCGCCCCAACGTAATCGCCGTCGCGGAGGCAATTCCCTTCATTCAACTCACCGGATACAACGTAGAGCGCCTCTATCAACTCAAGGGGGAGATCGTCTCTCGCGGCATTGCGGCGGTCACAAACATCAAGATGAGGGTCTTCGATAAGCGGCGTTTTCAGCACGGAGCAATTCCAGCGGAAGCAATGCGCCAACGGCTCCCTCTCAAAGAATCTGACTATCGCAAGTATTTCTTGGCTCAATATCTGTGACCATGCCGCATCTCCTAACCTACCCCCAGGCCGCGGCAGAACGCGACCGCTGGATCGTCGAGCGCAGGGGCCCGCGAGCAACTGTACATGCAGAAAAGCCCTACGCTTTCCTTGTCGAAGAAGAACGATTCGCAACAGGTGAAATCGGAAGCGTTGCAACGATCTTCCTGACGAATCGCGAGTGTCCGTGGCACTGCGCGATGTGCGATCTCTGGCGAAATACCTTGACGGAAACGGTCCCGCGCGGCGCCATTCCTGCGCAGATCACCTATGCCCTGGATCGCCTTCCAACCGCGCGTCAGATCAAGCTATACAACAGCGGCAGCTTTTTCGATCGGGGTGCCATTCCCCCGGAAGATTATGCAGCGATTGCCTCCCTCGTCGGCAGTTTTGAGCGCGTGATCGTTGAATGTCACCCTGCCCTCATTGGAGAAAATTACTCTCACTTTCGAGCCGTATGCTCTCGTCCTCTCGAGGTGGCGATAGGCCTCGAGACCGCTCATCCCGGGGTACTGGCAAAACTGAATAAGCGAATGACGCTCGACCAGTATGCAGCCGCAGCCGATCTACTTCGCGGTGACGGTGTAGCTCTCCGTTCGTTTGTACTCATCCAACCACCCTTCATGCGAGAAGACGAATCGCTCGAATGGGCCTGTAAATCAATCGACTTCGCCTTCAATTGCAGCGCGACTGCGGTGAGCTTGCTACCCACGCGCCCCGGCAATGGAGCAGTCGACGCGCTTGCAACGATTGGCCTCTTCGCACCGCCCGATCTGCGTGTCGTTGAGGATGCCCTCGCCTACGGTATTGCGCTCGAAAGGGGACGCGTCTTCGTCGACCTGTGGGACATCGATCGCGTAACGTGCTGCCCCAATTGTCGAGCCGACCGAGTTGAACGGATGAGGCGAATGAACTTTTTACAAGCGGTACTTGAGTCTGTGCATTGCGCGGCCTGTGGAGTACGCTCTTGACCAGCGAGTACGACATCGCAGTCATCGGCTCCGGCTTCGCCGGATCGCTGATGGCAATGATCGCAAGCAGGCTCGGACGTTCGGTCGTGCTGTTGGAAAAGGGCAAGCACCCACGATTTGCGATAGGCGAGTCGTCAACGCCACTTTCAAATCTCCTACTGGAAGGCATCTCCGACCGCTATGACCTTCCCTTGCTGAAGCCTCTCAGCAAGTGGGGCAGTTGGCAGCGAGCCTATCCTCAAATCGCTTGCGGCCTGAAGCGTGGCTTCTCCTTTTTTCACCACGAGCTCGATTCCCCATCCCACCTACCCGATAACAACCGCCACCTGTTTGTCGCGGCGAGCCCTAATGACTTCATCGCGGACACGCATTGGTATCGCGCCGAGTTCGACGAACTGCTCGTGCAGCAAGCCCAATCCGTCGGCGTCGACTACTTCGATGAGGTAGACATCCGTGCCACCGCCAGCGTCAACAGCGTCTGGCATCTGGACACAGTTCACGCCACTCAAGAACGAACCTTTCAGGCGCGCTTCCTCATCGACGCAACAGGACCGCGAGGATTTCTTCACAAGACCCTCGGCCTGAGCGAAACAGCGCTGCCCAATTTCCCCCGAACATCTGCCCTCTACAGTCACTTTTCCGGGGTCAGCGAGTTGGCCGCGGCTGAATTCTCACACGCTACCGAGGCTCCGTATCCGGTCGAAGCAGCGGCCGTTCATCACCTCTTCGATGGCGGCTGGATTTGGGTACTCCGCTTCAACAATGGAATGACCAGTGCCGGCGTCGCGGCGACTGAAGAAGTCGCAGAACAATTCTCCTTTGATCAGAAAGAGCACGCATGGAATGCACTCCTCGATTCCCTTCCACTTATAAAAGATCAGTTCGCAGGCGCCCGACTCGAGAGACCGTTCACCTTTGCGCGGCAGCTTCCATTTCGAAGCCCCACACTTGCAGGCTCTAACTGGGCACTGCTGCCATCGGCCGCAGGTTTTGTAGATCCGTTACTCTCCACTGGATTCCCGCTAACACTGCTCGGGATAACTCGATTGGGAAACATCCTTGAGCAGCATTGGAGTTCGCCGCAATTGGCCCCCAGCCTACAGGAGTACGCACGACAGACGGACGCCGAACTACTCGCGACTGCAAGGCTGGTCGGAGCGCTCTACAGCAACATGGGCGACTTCCCTACCTTCCGCAGTTTGTCGCTGCTTTACTTTGCAACCGCAAGTTATTCGGAAGTCGCGAGCCGTCTCAATAAACCAGAGCTAGCAACGTCATTCCTGCTTCATGACCATTCCATCTTCGGTCCCGAATCTCGCCGTCTCCTCGAACTCGCGCGAACGCCGCTGAGTCCAAAGGAAAAGGCCGGGCTAACGGACGACATCTATACACTCATCCGCGACTTCGACGTTTCCGGCCTGGGTAAACGCCCTGCGAATCATTGCTACCCCATCGATCCCGCAGACCTTTTTGCGGCGGCGCAACCGTTAGGCACGAACGCGAAGGAGATAGAAGCCCTCCTCCAACGTACCGGGTTCTACTCAGCAGCGCATCATCAACACCTCTAACGTGGCAGAGTTTGCGTGGCCCCTGCGAAATTGATCGGAACTGCGGAGACGATTCCCTTTCCCTCGAGCACCTTGATCGATTGATTCGCCCCAACAGCTGGGATAGATTCCTTGCGGCCGCTCGGCCAGAGAATCTCAAGATCGACAACCTTACCCAACTTCGGTGTTCCCAAACCAAACGTAAGCGGCAGCTCACTTTGCGAAAGATAGCTTGAACCACTCTTCACCATCTGAACCAGCCGCTCCCAGCCGGCCACTCTCACAGTGACTTTCGCACCGATCCCATCGCGGTTTGAACGCGTACCGATTGTCTGCACCCGCAGCAAGTCATTGGAATTGCCGTTGTCGTTGCGCAAAAGCCTGGCAGGCCCATTGGAAGTCGTGAGCAATACATCAAGATCGCCATCATTGTCGTAATCCAGATAGGCTGCGCCGCGGCCCACAACTGGAATGCGAAAAGCAGCGCCAACCTTGTCGGAGACATCCACAAACTTTCCATGCCCTGCATTATGAAACAGCAGCGGCGCCTCCGCGTAGTGAAGGCTCGGCTGGAGTTGGCTGATATCGTCGGCTACGTGGCCGTTGAGCGCCAGAATGTCAGGCAACCCATCAAGATCGTAATCGAAAAAGAAGGTGCTGAAGGTAAGCGACTTCGCCGAAGGCCCCGCAATACCCGAACCAATCGCCTGGTCGGTGAAAAGTCCTCCGCCATCGTTATGGTAGAGCGCCATACTTTCATTGGTGAAGTTACCAATCACCATGCTCGCTTGTCCGCTTAGATCATAGTCGGCTGCATCTGCCCCCATTCCCGCGCGCGACTTGCCCGCATCGCTAAAAGCTACGCCGGCCGCAAAGGCGCTTTCCGTAAACGTACCATCGTGATTGTTGTGGTAAAGCTTGTTGGGTTGGGTGTCATTCGTGACCAGGAAGTCAGGCCAACCATCGTCATCATAGTCCAGCAAGACGGCGCCAAGAGATTTACCGGACGCATCGAGAACGCCCGCATTCTTGGTTACATCCTCAAACACCCCGTGACCTTTATTGCGATACAACGTGATGCTTTGTCCCTTGTAGAGCTCCGGCGTGCAATACGATTTGTGCTTGCCATCCAGAGAGCAGGCCTGATCTGTCGCCGGAGACCACTCGACATAATGCAATACGAGTAGATCGAGCCTCCCATCCTTGTCATAGTCGAACCACATTGCGCCTGTCGAAAATCCCGAACTGCCGACGCCTGCCGCAGCAGTTACGTCAGCGAATTTTCCCTTCCCAAGATTTCGAAAGAGATGGTTACCATTCAACGCGGTGATGTAAATGTCGTCGCGGCCGTCGTTATCGAAATCACCCACTGCACAACCGAGTCCGTAAATCTCTACGTCGAGACCGGATCCACGGGTTACATCCGTGAACGTTCCATCACGATTGTTGTGATAGAGCGCGGCGGTCGACCTCTTGGTTCGATGTTCAGGCCAATCCATGGAGTTGACGAAGAGAACATCCTGCCAACCATCGCCGTCATAATCGAGCACACAGACGCCGCTGCCCATCGTCTCGGGAAGATACTTCTTACCAAACGCTCCGCTGTTGTGACGGAAGTGAATTCCGGCAGCGTCGGTCACATCGGTGAAATGAACAGGTCCGTTGGGTCGCGTTGCAACCTGCTGGACCGTAAGCGGCGCAGAAGTCGTCCTGGCAGGCGAAGGTATTGACGCGCGCTCCACCACGCCCGAGGAATGATCCTGCTTCTGTCTACACCCCGCGCTCAACAGCAAGAGTGCACAAGCCAAGACTGCGTGCCAACGTCGTCGTTGCTTCAAATCTGTATCTCTCATAACACCAATTGCCCACCCTGCCTAACTACTGTGCTACTCCACCGAATCCCAATGCCGTCGCCGCCGGATCCGTCTTGTGCGTCTTTTGAGAAGTCCACCAAGTCTCGATGAGCAGTGCAGCGGGCCCCACGATAAACAGCGCATACAGCGGCGCATAGATACACGAATTAAGCCTGAACAGCATCTCCACAGCTGCAACGAGAAAGGCGACGATCATTTGTCCGTTCCTGGAACGCACCGTCGTCTTCGGATCCGTGATCATGAAAAATATAAAGAGTTGATACTCCGGGCCAGTGATAGGCGATATTTCAGAGACAATCGGATCTCCAACGATCCACCCGCGCATAATTGCGAAAAGCAAGAACGATAGAACGTAAGTGACGCAGATGTGGAAGCGCTTCAGCCGCCAGATAATCACCGATCCAAGCGACCAAATAACCAGCATTGCCCAAAGACTATTTCCCCACTGGATACTCAAAGTCGTCACCGACTCAGCCGCGAGAAACAGCACGACACAGATGCCGAAATTCGATGGATTCCAAATATGCCGGTTCTTCACGCGAAGGACATACTTGGACGTAATCGCGATCATCGCGCACAACGCATACGGCCAGAACGCAGGCGAACGCAGGAGAATTCCCACGCTGATGCCAGTGATATACGCGCTCGCCACATTCGGCCATTTGCCGACGACCAACTTTCCAAGGATCAACTCCGTCGCGATGCTGACACCAATTGCAAGCAGCGTCTTCCGATAACTCTCGAGAATGCCGAAGGACATATGTCCGATGAGCAGAATAAGAGTGATGAACAGGGGCGGCACGAATCGATTTTCCAAACTGAGCCACGCGCGCTGGGGCGATGCCAACTTCGTCCCCCGCTCATTGGAGGCAGCGTCTGCAACCGTAATCGCCTGCCCGCTCATTTCGGCTCCTCCACAGTGTTTAGCTTGTCCTGCACCACTCCGTCCAGCGTCTGAATCTTACCAGAAGGCCAACGAACATTGACGTTTTCTATATGCGGATCTTTGCCTAAGCCGAAATGCAGCCTGCGATCGTTCTGCGCCGCGAACCCGCTGCCGCCGGAAACTTGCTGCACCTGCTCCTGGCCATTCCACTGAACTGTAACCTGCGCCCCGATCGCGCTGCGGTTGCTCTTCGTTCCTTCGAGTGCAAATTCAACCCAATGGTTCTTCGGATCAACTGTGTTCTTGTACAGGAGTAGCGGGCCGCGCTGATTTGCAACCACTACATCCAGAACTCCCCTATTGAAGAGATCCGCGAGCGCAACGGCGCGGCCATCATAAGTATCCGCAACCCCTACAGCTTGCGCCACGTCGACAAACTTGCCCGCGCCATCGTTCAGCCAAACATGCTTCTGCTGATAGCCCGAGTGACTGCGGCCATCAACCGCCGGCCAATGCTCGGCGTCTCCGATAATGGAGGAATTGCCTCCCGCAACCTTGGCGAAGTCATACCAATAACTTCTTTTTCGATCCAGCGAGACATACCCATTAGTGAGATAGAGGTCGAGTGTTCCATCATTATTCAGATCGCCGAACTGCGCGCCAAAACTCCAACCTCCTAGCTCCACCCCAAGATCGCGCGCCATATTCTCATACTTCACCCGCTCCCCAGGCTTGCCATTCTGAGGGACCCACAGATTATTTCCCTGGATAAGGACGCCATCTTCAGAAATATTAGAAACATAGACCGAGTACTTACCCTGATTGAAAATGTCACCCACCGCAACATTCATGCCACTCTTGGGAGCAAATCCGACCCCACTCTCTGAACCTGCTTCGTGGAATCGACCGCCATCGTTCAGATACAGTTCTGCCACACCATAATCGTTCGCCACGAAAAGGTCCGGATGCCCTGTTCCACGCAGATCCGCTGCAGCAGAAGCCAGCGCCCATCGGCGGCTATTAATTCCTACCTTCGCGCTAACCTCTTCAAATCGCCCATTGCCTAGATTGTGAAACAAATACTTGCGACCACCATTCTTCGCATACTCAAAGCTGTCCGGCATGATCCTGGTTGTTTTCAGATGCCACAGATCAATATCTTCAGAGTAGTAACCACCTACAAACAAATCGAGCAGGCCGTCGCCATCGTAGTCGAACCATACAGCCGTGTTGGCGTTGATCCATGGAGGAAGGTCAGCCTGTTCACTCACGCGCGTGAAGCCATGTCCATGATCGTTGCGGAATAACTCCGGCCTGCCCCACTTGATCAAATAAAGATCGTCGTACCCATCATTGTCATAGTCGCCCCACACCGCGCCCATCGAAACACCCGTACCGGCCTGATTCACATCGGCGATTCCCATCTCCGGCGCAACATCTTTGAAGGTACCGTCGTGCATATTGCGGTAGAGCCGATTCTTCGATCCGATCGCACTGTTGGTGACATAAATGTCGGGCCAACCATCCCGATCGAAATCGACGATGGACACAGAAGCGCCCATCGAAGCTACTTCGGGCATGATAGCGTTCAACTTCGGATCCAGTGCTGGCGCCTGGTGAACGAAGTCAATTCCGGCCTCACGGGAAATTTCCGTGAGGTAGAAACCATAACGTGCAAGCGCTAGGTTGCTGTCAAGCACGGTCGCCGTCGACCGAGCACGCCTGACGGCCAACCGCTTAATCGCGAGCGGCGTAACCAGCAATCCCGCAAAGAGAACAGCTACAACAATCCGAACTACTGTCGCGCGTTTCATCGGCCCAACTCATTTCTTACGTATCGATTCGCCCGCGCTGGCGTGGTCGTTCGGAGTGCATTCTGAAACTCGCCGGCGGTCACATAGCGCGTCTGATAGGTCAGCCAGTCATTCCGATGATGCTGGTAAACCCAATCGTCTTCGAGCCTTCCCGGCGCCGTGTTGTACTCGCGGCGCGCATGGTGCGGGTACGGCAAAACCGTTTGCGAATACATCGAGTTGTAGTCTCCGTCCTTAATCCATCCATCGCCAGCGATCACAAAGTCCCTTACCCAACCCGGTGGTGGGGCTGTTGGTACAGAGAAGCGCAGCGACATCTCATCTCCGGCATTCATAATCACGTAGCGATCATCCGTCTTTGCCAGCAGCTCTCGAACATCGCCGAAGCGCGTGTAAAAACCCTCCAAATCGCGCCACCGCTGCGACGTTCCCGACAAGTGGTTGTAATCCGGAAGCTCAGGCGAAGAACTATTCGCCTGCGAAATCACCGAGAAACCGCGGTAGTGAAGATCAGCACTCTCGGCTGAGAGCCGTTGAATCTTCATCGGCGTACCTGGCTCGCCTGTCGCCCATTCAATGGAATCCCAGAAGACCTCCAGGTTCGTCCGCAGACGGAGCCGATGCGGAACACCCGCGCCGAATACATCCGAGAGATCGATGAGGCATATCTTGTTGCGCCCAGCTGGGAAACCAAGGTTCGGCTTCGCTACCCGCCATCCGCCCTTGCCATCGGGAACTTCGAGACTCAGCCACCGAGGCTTCTCACCACCTCCCTGTCCGAGTGCAACGTTCACGGAGGAATCGGACGGATGCAGCCAGCCCTTTGCGATCAACCAGAGCGGCCCATTCGTGGGCATCGATGCAGGCAGTTCTATCTCGACATAATGATCTCGTGTGACGCCCTGGTACTGACCGCGCCCAAAGTTGTCCAGGTAAATCCCGTCAAGTTTGCTCAGCGTCGCCGTGACATCCCGACCGTTGTCGTCGATCGCCCGAACGATCGGTTGGGGCTCACCCACCGCGGTCACGGCGAGCTTCACCGGCGGAACGTCGAATCGTTCATCCGTAAAGATCTCCGTACCCGCCGGATGATCGACTGTCATCAGCGCCATGGAATCGTAGTAATAGGTCTCCCACAACTCTCCCGTAATACGCAGATCGTAGAAGCCGTCGCGTGCCTGCAGTTGATCCCGCCCAATCTTGTACCACTCTTCGGTCGCAGCGATATCCGGTGCCCCGAGCGCATTGATGCGCAAACCGATAGCAGATCCCCACGGCACAGAATCCTTCACGAAGCTCATGCTCTTTCCATCCCATGCAAACAGAAACGGGCACGAGCCCTTAAGCCGCTGCTCGGTAACAATCTGCTGATCCGCGTTCAGCGCAAACTCTGCTCGCATCGAGCCGTTCGGCCAGAGGATACGCGCGACTTCTACCTGCGTCTGATCCCCCAAACCGAAGTGCAGTTCCGGACGCTCGATTGGCTGTTTCTGTACCAGCAAGCCGGCGCGAATCTCAATCTCGCCCCCAATGCCGAAGGAATTAATTCGTTGGTCACCGGTAGACTGGCGCGCCCGCGGTCGTATCGTCTGCCAGTGATAGTTTTTGGTTCCATGATTGGTCGCAACGGAAAGAGCGCCCGCATCAGTGAGCCCAATCAGCGAAAGCCGACCGTTTCCGTTCAGATCGGCCACGTCGAAGACGCGACCTGGTTGAATCGTCTGAGGAAGCGGTTCGAAGGCTCCATGCTCATCTTGCAGCCAGATAATCGCCGTCCCAACCTTGCCCTCGACCAATTCGACGGGTGCGAGCAACAGATCGACTGCACCGTTATTATCCAGATCGGCAGCATGAAGGCGCACCTCCGCTGCAAGGTGAACGTTGGGATCAGGCACGCGAGCAATCTCTGCCGATGACCAAGAACCACCATCGCCCGACGAAGATACACGAACAACACTTCCGTTCGCCTCGACGGCAATCAGGTACAGAATGCCACTTGAGTCGGCATCCGCAACGGCGATGGCTTTCACTTGTCCCGTCGCCCCTGATTGCGCCGACTCGACAAAGTTGCCCGATCGCTGATTGAGATAGAGATGTAGATGCCCCGCGCCATCGATCATCGCAGCGTCAGGGTTCCCGTCGCCATTCAAATCAATCCAAACAAGTTGCCGTACACCATCGATCCCTGCGAATGGATGTGTAACCGCAAACGTCCCATCGCCGTTATTTCTTAGCACGATTGGATTTCCTGATGCTGTGCCTAGCAATATATCCAGATCGCCATCCGCCTCAATATCGAGAGCCCATCCGCCCGTATACTTGCCGTCGATTACAGACTGCGGAAGCTTTGTCTGACTCGTGACATCGGTGAAATGAGCTGGATTCTCCTGTCGAAAGAAGCGCACGCCCCCTGCCCCTGCGAGCACCAGGTCCATCTTGAAGTCATAGTTGAAGTCAGCCGCAACAACTCCCTCAGCGGTAGGGGAATGGCCGCCACCCGGAAACGCAAGCCTTGCCCCTGAGCCCAACAGCACCTCCGACGCATTCGCTTGCGCCACAACCGGAGCATCATTTCCATTCAGGTTGATCGATCCCGCCCAGGTCCAGACACGGTCGTCCCGCACTCCCTTGGTCTCCGCGGTGAAAGTGATCGCGGAGTCCGCCGGAGCCGGCAGAGAAGGTAAGCTGACTACCCGCAAAAGATGCGTAATGGGTTGAGCACCTTCTCCAGGCGCTGGTTTGAGCTGCGAAAGATCCTCGCGAAAGCCTGGCAGCCTCATGAGCACGTTGCGCAGAAAAATTGATTTCGTCGCAGCAGACCGCGGCTGCGGGCCATTCGCCGCAGCCTGTAGTTGATCGAGTTGCTGCGTAATTTCAGGCGACCATCCCCTCGATTGATCCGAGATTCGCGCAATGCTCGCCTTCAGTGTCTGCACATCCCCTCGCTTGGCCGCAATCCGTGCAAGGTCGAGTTGCGCCGCCAAATTGTTTGGCTCAATCGCAAGGATCTGCTCCATCAACTGCTGAAAGTGCTCGTCGCTACCAGCATCCGCCTGTCGTTCGACCTCGGAAGCCAGTTCATAGATTGCTCGCAGGTTTCGTGGATTCGCCTGCACTGCCTGCTGCAAATGCGCGATCGCCGCTGCCGAATTACCGCGCTCGCTTTCAAGCAGACCCAGCAGATAATCCACCTGCTCATTATCGGGCGCGAGTCCGTGCGCTCGATTCAACCGTTCTGCCGCCGCATCATAGCTCCGTTGACGCAACGCCAGCACGCCCCAGTCCGTCCAAGCCGTAGGCTCTCCCGGTGCCAGGCGCGCAGCTTCCGCCAGACTGCTATCGGCACGCACGTCATCGCCCACCTGCAGCGCGGCCAGTCCTGTATAGAATGCCGACACAAACTGCCCGTACCTCTGCGAGCCCGGTTTCGGCAACCCATCCTTGGAATGGCATCCCCCCAGAAGGCACAAGCCGAGCATCACCCCCCAAGAGAAAACCTGTTGCCGTTTCGAAACCTCAGAAGCCCTCGCCGTAAAAACCCGTCTTTGATCCATGCTGCGAGAAAGACCTCTCAAGATACTCCGGCCCTTCTGAAGCCTCTCGACACAATAAGATGAATTCGCCATGCCTCCTAGTATCCTAAGCGCCGAAACCAACCTTGGCACGAAGCATGAACATTTCAGGATGCGGCGAACGCCTTCAACGACTCCTGGATCGTCGGCCTGTTCCCCGCATGGATGTCCTGCCGCCGTATCTCGTGAAACTTTGTCAGAATTGCATTCGCATTGGCAAGCGCCGTCACTCGTTCCGCATAAGCCTCCAGTTTGGCCCCGGGAATCGCGAACAGTGCAATACCCTCGGTAAGAATATTGAGATACGCTCTGGCTCCGCAGCAGCCGAGGCTCAACGCAGCCCGTCCCGTATTCATCACCTGCGGCACCACCGCACACGCTGGTCTGCCCATCGCCGGCGCACTTTGGTTCTCGATCTGCTGGACCGCCTCGCTGAGAATCAGCATTTGATTCGCATTCGCAAAGACCAGCACAACATCCGGCGCCAATGGCGTTTGAGCGAGTGGTGAATACGTGACACACTTTGGCTCGGAAGCCAGCACCGGAATCAGCGGCAAATCTGCCTGGGTCACATAGCCCAGATCTCCAAATACTTTCAGAGCATCCATCAAATCGGTTTGCTGCGTAGGAGTCGGCTCAAGATGGTGCGTGTAAACACCGATGGCACACAGCTCGTGATCCTTGGCCGATGTCGAAAACGTCGCGACCGTGGCGTCTTCCCAGAACTGACACCCCGCAGCAACACTCTTGGCAGGGACCCCCGTCCCTTCCGGAGCGCCATCGGAAAAGCATAGGGCAACGGGTGGTTGCTCCAGATGAAGTGCGTCCACGAGGTCTTCCGAGAGTTTGGCATAGTTACGTGTAGGCATGGTTCGAATCAATTCCCTTCTACAAAACGCGGGTTGCAGAGTTAGACTTCGTGTTGGCTTTGTACGGTAAAGCCGGTGTCTGCGATAAATCCTCGAATCGAACTTTCTGCTGTCTGATCCGGGTCGAAATGAACGACAACCTTTCCCCCGGGATAACTCGATTCGCTCGACAGAACGCCCCTCTGTTTACGCAACATCGTGTCGAGTCCAACTGCGCACGTGATGCACGTGAAGCCCTTGACCTCATACGCCACCGCATTCACCGAAGCGGCACGTTTCGTCTTGAAGATGGCCAGCGCACCCGCGCTCACGGGGACACAGAGTTGTAGAAATCTCCTGCGAAACATCGTCATATCTCTCCTCACTGTGTCGGTCGACGGTCTAACTCGGCCCTGCAACTCACTTCGCAGTGGCGAGGCCAGGTTCATACTTCCAGGATGTTTGTGATCGTGCATTGTCGGAAAATCGAGTGTCGGTGTACTCACTAAAGTCGAGTCGCTTATCCAGCACGCCGGTTTCGATCATCAGGTCGCGCACCATATCGAAATCGACCTTGCGCGGAGCGAGCGGACTGTACACCACGCGATCCATCGGCTTGGTCAGCGCCCATCGCAACAGTGCAGGCTTCTGGTTGTAGTAAAAGCGTCCAACAAAATCAGCAGCATCTTCCCGGTGAGGTTTGCTCGTATCAAGCCACAGCCCCGATCGCGCGATACCGTCCACCAACACCTGCACCACATCCGGTCGCTGATCGATAAGATCCTGCCGCACCACCAGGATGCACGACATATAGTCTGGCCAATATTCTCGTGCCTGGAAAAGAATGCTGCCGTACCCAGCCATCTCCGCCTGCGACGGAAACGGCTCGCCCATCACGAAGGCATCGATGGCATGCGCTGCAAGAGCGCCCGACACGTCAGGAGGCGCCATCTCCACCATCTTGATCTCGCTCGGTTTAATGCCCCACACTTTCATCGCGCGAAACAACAATAGACGCTCATCCGAGAAGCGGCTTGGAATGGCAATCGTCTTCCCGCGCATATCCGCAAACGTCTTGATTGGACCATTCTTCTGAACCACAACAGCGCTGCCATATCTATGCCCTAGGTAGACCACCTTGATCGGAACACCTTGCGCCTTGAGCGCCAGCGCCATAGGTGCCACGATAAACGCGGCCTGCACCCGATTCGAGATGAGCGCCTCTTTCATCTCCGGAAAGCCCTGGAACATCCGCGGCAGAAATTCCTCGCCTGAAAGCGAATACTTCGAAATGTAGTCGGTCACTGGGCACGTCAACTGGCATGTCACCGGCAGATACGCAACGGTGATTTTGCGTTGATCAATCGGTCGATAGTCATTAAGAACTGCCGCCCAATTCACATTGAGGTACGCTTGCAATCCCGATATGACCAGCACCCAGCCGAGTGCGAGCAAAATAATCTTGGTCCTAAGACGCATTGCGGAACCCCCAGCGGACAGATTTAAATCTTTCAATCGAGCGAATCGAAATGTCCAATGCGAGGCCAATGATTCCGATCATCAACATAGCCGCTACCACCAGGTCGTAGCGTTTTCCCGAATTGCGCGAGTCGATGACCAGATAACCAAGCCCTGAATCCACCGCGATCATTTCTGCGGCCACCACTACCAACCAGGCGATTCCCAAGGCGATTCGCAATCCAACGAGGATCTGCGGCAGCGCCGCCGGAAATATAACCCGCATCAGAAGTCGCGGAGCCGACAGTCCAAAATTGCGCCCCGCGCTGCGTAGATTCGGTGGCACGCTGGATACGCCACTCACACACGCCACCACAATCGGGAAAAACGAAGCGAGAAAGACGAGGAAGATTGCCGGATGGTCTCCGACGCCGAAGAAAATGATAGCCACCGGGATCCACGCGATCGGGCTGATAGGCCTCAGAATTTGTAGAACCGGATTCACCACCTGGTTCGTAGTAGGGCTCCATCCCAGAAAAAGCCCCAGGGGAACCGCAACGATCACCGCCGCGCCGAAACCGAGCGCAACCCGCCGCAGCGAGTCGCCGATGTCTGCCCACAGAAGGTGCTTATGAAATAGCTGGACAATGCCCTTCTCCACGCTAAGCGGCGACGGAAAAACCTTGGTGCCTGTCCACCGCACGGAGTAATGCCAAAGCGCCAACAGCGCAGCCGCTGCGAAGACGGGCCAGAAGAACCTCTCCCACATTCTAGGTTTCGCAAGCGAATTCATATCTCGTATGCCAACCCGATCTGCTTGAGCAGTTCATCGCGAAGCTCCAGGTAGCGCGGCGAACTGATGTTGCGGGGATGATGAATATCGATCGTGAGAATGTCCTGAATCCGGGCTGGACGTGAACTCAGCACGACCACCCGATCGGCAAGCTGGACGGCTTCATCGATATCGTGGGTCACAAACAGAATGGTCCGACGCTCGGTCTGCCAGATGCGATGCAATTCGCCGCGCATAATCACGCGTGTAACAAAATCCAGCGCACCGAACGGCTCATCGAGATAAAGAATATCGGGATTGACTGCCAAGGCGCGCGCCACCTGCAACCGTTGCTTCATGCCACCCGACAAATCCGATGGATACGCGTGCTCGAATCCCTGCAACCGGACCGCTTGCACATAATGCGCTATACGTTGCCGGCGTTCCTCTCGCGATAACTTTGCCAACCCGAATCCGATGTTCCCCTCGACCGTCAGCCACGGAAAGACACCGCGCTCCTGGAACACCAGGATGCGCCGAGAATCTGGCCCACTCACAACTTCTCCGTCAATGGTGACGGTGCCGCCTGTTGCTGGGAGAAACCCCGCCATGACATTTAGCAACGTCGATTTACCGCACCCGGAAGGACCGACAATGCAAACGAACTCGCCGTCCGACACTTCAAGATTCACATCCTCAAGTACCGGAACGCTTTCGGCTCCCTGTCCATACACCATATGCAGGTGTTCTAGTTTCAGCTTCTGGCCGTCGCCTGACGACTTCGTGATAACTTCTGCGAGAGACATTACTCCTCCGAAGAACTCCAATGGAATGACTTCACGTTCTCCAGCGAGCGCATCGCCAGGTCCAGCAACAGTCCAATTACCCCAATGATGACCATGCCTGCAACGACCAGATCGTAGCGATTCCCGGCATTCCGTGCGTCCACAATCAGGAAACCCAGCCCGGAGTTCACCGAGATCATCTCAGCCGCAACCACCACCAGCCACGCAATCCCCAGCGTGATGCGCAGTCCCACCAGCAGTTGCGGAATCACGGCAGGATATAAAACCCGGGTCACGAATTCGCTCGAGCTCAGTCCGAAATTGCGCCCTGCGTTGATATAAATAGAAGGAATATTCCGGACAGCGCTCATCGCGATCAGCAGCATCGGGAAAAAGCATCCGACGAAGATCAGGAAGATTGCTGCAGAATCCCCCACACCAAACCAGAGAATGGCAATCGGAATCCAGGCCAGCGGTGAGATGGGGCGAAAAATTTGTATGAGTGGATAAAACGCCATCTCGCCGCGCTGAAACCAGCCGAGCATAAGCCCCAGCGGGATCGCTAGCAGAGCCGCCAGAGAGAATCCCCAAGTCACCCGGAATAACGAGGCGACGATGTACTTGAATAGAATTCCGTGCCGCAAAAGATCGACGATTCCGCCAGCCACCGCAATGGGACCCGGCAGAATTTGCCCCGGATGACGATCGATCGCAACCTGCCAACCAACCAGCAACAGGACTATAAACAGTACGGGACGAAACCTGGCAGGAAGTTTCAAATCCTTTAGTTCTCCTCACCGCGTGTAGCTGATATAGCCGATTGGCGTTAGCCGGAATAGTAACAGCCCTCTGAGGACATGTGCCTCCACCAGAAGGATGAGGCGGAACTCGTCTGCAAGTAGGTTGCGTACCTTGTTAGCCTTCAGCCATCATGCGCTATACCAATTCCCGGCGATCTCTTTGATACCCGAAAATTTCTCCCACATGGATGTAACCGTCGTCGGTGGTGGTCTCGCAGGAATGGCAGCCTCAATCCATCTCGCCCGCGGCGGCCTAAAAGTTCTCTGTGTTGAGACTGACCCGCAAGACACCGACCCCGTGGGTGAGTCGCTGGATTGGTCTGCCCCCGGATTGTTGGCCGCCTTCGATCTATCTATGGATCGCCTCATCCGCGACGGCATTGCTACCTATAAGCGCCACGTGATTCTGAAACTGCGAAGCGGCGCCCAGCAGGACTACACGCCCGGTAAGTGGCTTGCTGATCCACCGTTCAACGTAGAGCTGCGAACCATGCACGTAGACCGTACCCTTCTGAATCGTGCCCTGCGGGAGATCTTTTTGGCGGCCGGCGTAACGCTGCTTCGCGACAGAGTCGTCAATGCCACAAGGCATCGCCGGCGAATCACCGCAGTCGAGACCGAAGGCGGCGTCAAGATTCAATCGCGTTGGTATATCGACGCGTCCGGCTCTGCTGTCAGCTTGTTTCCACGTTTGTTCGAGCTCCCGACCTTCGAATACGGACCCAGAAAAATCGCCATGTGGGATTACTTCTCCGTGCCCGAATCGATCGAAGGAACCACTCTGAACGCCGACTGCGACGGCCCCCGCTACATGAGTTGGGTCTGGCAAATTCCTATCAACCCCAACACTCTAAGCGTCGGCTATATTGCCAGCGGCGAAACGATCAAGGAAAAGCGCCAGGACGGCATGAACGTTCCAGAGATCTTTGCTGAACAATTAGAGTCCTATTCCGGACTGCGGGCCCTTATTCAATCACCCCGCGAACTCTCCCCGCGCACAACGTCGTTTGTCTGCAGGGTTCATGCGAAAACCTCCGGCCCCAACTGGCTGGTCATCGGCGAATCGGCTGCAATGGTCGACCCCATGACGTCGAACGGCGTAACTGCAGCGCTTCGGCATGCAGAAGAGGCGTCCAGGCTGATCCTTCGATCCCGACATCGCGAGCAATTGCCGTGGCTGTCCAGAACGTTGTACGCGCGGAGGGTACTGGACATGGCGACCTTCTTCAATGAAGGTATCGAGAAGGCAATCTACGATTGGCCGATCAGAAATCGCATCGGCCCCCTGGCTGCCGGTGATGTCTACACGATCCCGGCCTGGAGCATTAACAACATCTACTCGCGCGTTCAACCCAATGGGGTTATCACAACCTTCCTCTTCAGCCTTGTCCTCTCCACGCTTCGTGCATCCCTGAATCTCTTTTACTGGTTCTGCAAACGGTCGCAGCCGGCGGGCGCCACCTCATGACCATCACCGAGGTGTGTCGATGCATTTAGTTCGTTGTGGCTCGGGAGATCCCATCCTCTTCATTCATGGCATGCCCACCAGCAGTCGCCTTTGGAAAGGAATCATCGAGCGTCTGTGCGGAGAGTTTACCTGCTTCACCGTCGATCTCCCCGGCCTCGGCGAGACCCCGCCTGAGCTCTACACTCCCGAATACCTGCATAGCGTGGCCAAACAAATCGATCAGATCCGCGCAGAAAACAAGATCGAACGCTGGCACGTCGTTGGCCATGACGCCGGCTCTGCAGTGGCTGTCCATTACGCTCACTACTTCCCCGCCCATGTACGTTGTATGGCGCTGCTGTCCCCGGCATTATTCCCGGAGCTCAAACCTTTCTACCTCATCGAGTGGCTTCGTAAACCAATCCTCGGCGAACTCCTCGCTCCGATCATCGGACCGGTCTTCTGGAAAGTAGCGATGCGGCGAGCCCTCGCCGGTAGCGCCGCGGACGATCAAATGATCTCCGCCTTTCACAAACCCTTCTCCGGCTTCCGAGGATCCTGGCAGTTCATGCGCGTCGTGCGCTGGGGCAAACCGTCAACCGTCCTTGCTGACGTTCCGCAGTTCCTCCCGGGACTTTCCATGCCCACCCTCATCTTTCACGGTTCCAGGGATGTGACGATTCCGGCGACCTTTGCCCTCCGTGCCTCAAAACTCATGCCAAACGCCCGCATGATTACGGTGGACTCCGGACACTTCCTTCCCATCCATCAGCCGGAATCCATCGCGAATGGAATCGCCGGGTTCTTCGATCATTCTTTGATGCTGGATCGCAATGCGGCGGCCATTCCTTTGGCCTGACCGCGCGTCAATCACCTGCCTCCCTCACCGTCCCTACCTGTCCCCTAAATTAGCTTTCAGCCTCAAACATTCGAGCTCAACTTTCTCGCCGCGTCCGTCCCCATCCTTCGCATTTTGTGCCAAGCTGAGTCTACCGGCGATGGGAGAACCGATCTTGTCTAAGGGCCCCATTCGTCCGCTCCATACGCGCGTGTGAGGTGTTTTTGTTCCTGATTCTTTTGCAGATAGCGGTCATCCTGCTCGTGACGCTTGCCTTTGGACGCCTCGCCGTGCGTTTCGGTCAGGCACGTGTCATCGGCGAGATCCTGGGAGGCATCGTTCTCGGTCCGTCAATCTTCGGACACCTCTTCCCCGCACTCGCCTCGCGACTCTTTCCACCGTCTTCGCTTCACGCTCTGGAGATTCTTTCAAACATCGGACTCGTACTCTACCTGTTCCTCGTAGGCCTTGAGCTCGACGTCGAACACCTCCGCCATCAGAAGGCCACTGCCCTGGCGACGAGCCTCACCAGCATTCTCGTGCCATTCCTTGCGGCCGCAGCCCTGGCGCATCCACTGCGCGTACGCTTTGCTCCAGATGGTATCGGCCGCTTGCCATTTGTACTTTTCCTTGGAATCGCCATGAGCATCACCGCCTTTCCAGTGCTCGCGCGCATCCTGGCGGAACGCAAGCTGAACGCAACCCCGTTAGGCACGACGGCTATCCTGTGCGCAGCCTTCGATGATGTCGCCGCCTGGTTTCTGCTTGCCATCACGCTCACCCTTCTCCATACCAAGGCAGAAGGAGTTCCGCTATGGGTTCGATTCGCCAGCCTGGCCGCTTATCTGGCGTTCATGTTTGCCGTCGTGCGGCCACTCTCTGCCTGGTTAGCGCGCAGGGTCAGGCATACAGCAATGTCCTACGAGATCTTTGTGCTGGCCCTCGCCTGCCTGCTGCTCTCCTCTGCGCTGACAGATTGGGCCGGTGTCCATCCTCTCTTTGGCGCGTTCATTGCCGGCATCTGCTTTCCCCGGATACCCTCGTGGCAAACTGCCACCAGTGAGCGAACGGAAATGCTCACCTCCGCGCTCCTTCTGCCTCTTTTCTTTGCGCTTACCGGTCTCAAGACACGGCTCGACCTTCTCAGCAGCGTGAACACCTGGATGTGGGCAATCCTGATTCTCGTCGCAGCCATCGGAGGCAAAATCGGAGGAGCCGTATTTGCCGCGCGCTGGTCAGGACAAAATTGGCGAAACTCCCTCGGCCTCGGAACTCTCCTCAACACGCGCGGTCTCGTGGAGTTGGTGGTGCTAAATATCGCCTACACCGCCGGTGCGTTCTCGCCTACTCTCTTCACCATGCTCGTGCTCATGGCCCTGATCACCACCATGTGCACCACGCCATTGCTCAACCTATTAAAAATTCGCGGATGAGCTGACGCTGCTCGTGCGGTGTACCGGACTTGGCGGGTCAATTAAATAAGCTCCGGAACCGTCATTTGGCCGAGGTCTTTGGCTTATCCGCCAAAAACTGCTTCGTAGCCTCTGACGGTGTGAAGATACCGCCATCGACCAGCATGCGACCCGTATAGCGCCGGTTAGCGCCGAACTCCCACGCCACGTCATGTCCCTCATCAGCGAGCTTCGCCCACTTGGATGTCTTGCTCGCGTTCTGCTCAAGCCAAAAGTTGCCGTCTTCATCGTTAAAGGAACGCAAACCATCCTTTCCGGTTCGTCCTGTCCAGGTCGACATGTCCGTGAGCTTCGGTGCCATAACCAGATTTTATGCGAGACGTTGGCCTTCGGGATGGATCGCTTGGCGCCCCTCACTCAGATGGCACTGAAAGCTGTCCACCACCCAAAGGGCATTCCCGGAGCCGTCCAGGAGGCGCGTTGGCGCTCAAACTCGGAATACAATGAAATTCCGGTCTAAGCGGCCACCATGCCTAAGCAGAGGCGTTGCGAAAGGAGAGCTGATGCAGTCAGGAATACAATCTCCTCCTGAGCTCCGCGTGAGTACGAATGATCCGCAGAGTATGTCAGGCCTGTTTTCCTCCGAATCGGTGCTCAGGATTCTGCGGTTGATTCTCGCAGGAGCACCCTTGGGAGATGTGCTCACAATCATCGCGCAACTGGTGGAATCGCAGGGCGCTGGGACCTTGTGCACCATCTGGCTCCCGCAGGATGACGGGAAACAGCTCTTTTGTGCCGCTGCACCAAGCCTGCCAGGATTCATCGCGGAGGCAGGATCGATGGCGATTGGTCCGAAGGGTGGCTCATGTGGCACAGCCGTCTATCGCAAAGAGCCAGTCTATGTAAGTGACATTCTCACGGACCCTGTCTGGGATCACTATCGCGACCGCCTCTTACCGTTTGGAATTCGAGCTGTGTGGTCGCGGCCATTGTTTACGAACGAAGGCCGGGTTTTGGGAACCTTTGCCATTCACTATCGCGAAGTGCGCAACCCCGACGCAGTTGATCTGCAATTGATCGAGAGCGCTAGTCACATTGCCGGAATCGCCATTGATCGCCACCAGAATGAAGAAAAGCTACGGCATGAACGCGATCGCCTGCGATTGCTTCTGGAAATCTCAAGCAGCGTAACCTCCAGGCTGAACCTCCGGCAAGTGGTTGAGGCGCTTTCGACGAATCTATTTAAAATCATGCAATGTGACGTGTCCGCTTTGTTGCTACCCGACGCCGAGAGCGGCGACTTACGCGTCACTACCCTGTACAATCCCGACGCGAGAGGACCCTTCCGCGAAGGATCGCTAGTGCCGATGAATGGTTCGATCTCGGGCCAGGTATTGCGGAAAGGCAAGAGCATCCGCATCGATAGCTTCGAAAAGGCCCGCGAGGATCCGGAAACGTATGGAAATCCTAACGGCCAGTTTCTTTATGAGCGCGTGATCGAGGAAGGCCTCAGCGTGGGTTGTTATCTTCCGCTCATGGGCCGTAATCGCGTGGTTGGCGTTCTCATGCTTTCCAGACGTTCCGATCATGCATTCAAGCAGGACGACGTCATCCTGCTTGAGCAGGTGGCCCGTCAGGTAGCGATCGCCGTTGAGAACACGTTGGAGTACGAAGAGGCGACAAAGGATCGAGATAAAGAAACGAAACAGAGGCTGTACCTCGAAGAGGAGATCCGAGCCGAGTTTGGTTCGATCGTCGGCGACAGTTCAGCCTTGAAGAGCGCCTTGCATCTCGTCTCCGTCGTCGCCCCGACAGATTCGAGCGTGCTCATTCAGGGCGAGACGGGTACCGGCAAGGAACTCATTGCGCGGGCAATCCACAACCTAAGCGGCCGCCGGGATCGCGCATTCGTTAAGCTAAACTGCGCTGCAATTCCGCTGGGCCTCCTCGAAAGTGAGCTGTTCGGTCATGAGAAAGGGGCATTTACCGGCGCCATTGCCCAGAAGACGGGGCGCTTTGAGCTCGCGCACAAGGGAACACTTTTCCTCGACGAAGTCGGCGACATTCCTCTGGGACTTCAGGCCAAACTGCTCCGCGTAGTCCAGGAGCAGGAGTTCGAGAGGCTTGGGAGCAATCGCACGCACAAGGTAGACGTCCGCCTGGTCGCGGCGACCCACCGTGACTTAAGCGCGATGGTAAAGCAGGCGACGTTTCGTGAAGATCTCTACTATCGGCTGAAGGTATTCCCGATTAACGTCCCAACGTTGCGGCAACGTTCAGAGGACATCCCTAAGTTGGTCTGGCACTTTACATCCCTGTATGCGCGACGCATGAACAGGGGAATCGACACAATCCCTGCGGAGACGATGGATGCACTCACACGCTATCGCTGGCCGGGAAACGTCCGAGAATTGCAGAACTTCATCGAGCGCGCAGTCATTCTCTCTCCTCACACGGTTTTACGTGCACCGACATCTGAACTCGAGCCCTTTGCCGCCGCGAGGCAATCGAACACGTCTATGACGGGCCTTGAAGAAGTAGAGCGGGATCATATCCTCCGTGCGCTCGAGGCGAGCAATTGGGTCGTGGGCGGAAGGAACGGCGCGGCCGAACGTTTGGGAATGAAGCGCACTTCCCTCGTCTATAAGATGCGGAAACACCACCTCGTCCGTCCCGTCTCTTCCCAACGGGACTATGCCATTTGAAAAGCCGGTCCGTCAGGCCTGACGGTCTTTCTTGCGTGCCCTGACTTGTCGCAACGTAAACCTGCCGCCAGCAAACAATCCATCATTGATCCTCGGGGCTCGCACCCTCTGATTTCTCGGGGGGATTCGAGCCCACGCGACAAACCCTGTGACCAACTTCCGTCACTGTTGGAAATCCGTCGCTCATCGATCATGGCGCGACAGATATCTCCGCGTCTGTGCAAATCGATTTTGCAAGCCGGCCAGGAGTTATCCGCGCACCCGACATGTGGCATAAACATCCTGAGGTTTGGCATTGCGCTTGCACTCACGTCTGAGCGTGCACTTCGTTGTTCCAGCACAAGACGCAAGCTCGCCCATGAGCAGCCAGACCAGCAGAGAACATGAAGGAGTTTTATGAGTATTGTCCTTTCCAAGTTCGAGATACCTGCCACATCAGTTCATACGATTCAAGCAGACGGAGTTGAGGTCTTCTACCGGATGGCCGGCGACACGCGTGCGCCCGTCGTGCTCTTGCTGCACGGATTCCCAACGTCCTCGTTCATGTTTCGCGAACTCACTCCACGTCTCGCTGAACAGTTCAGGGTGATCGCGCCAGACCTGCCTGGCTTTGGGTTCACGACTGTACCCGAGAAACGAAACTATACCTATTCGTTCGACGCGTTGACGCATACGCTGGAGGCTTTCATCGATGCGCTCGGTCTGACCCATTACGCGATGTATGTATTCGACTATGGAGCGCCCACAGGCTTTCGCCTCGCCATGCGCCACCCGGAACGAGTGACGGCCATCATTTCACAGAACGGCAATGCTTACGAAGAGGGACTGGGCGACGCATGGGGACCGATCAGGAAGTATTGGTCTGCTCCTACCCAGGAAAACCGCGAAGTACTCCGGCAAAATATCTTGACTCCGGAGGGAACCCGTTGGCAATACACCCACGGGGTAACAAATCCGGAAAGCATTGCGCCTGAGGCGTACACCTTGGATTCCGCGTTGCTCGAGCGACCTGGAAACAAAGAGATTCAGCTCGATTTATTCCTCGACTACGCTTCGAATGTGAAGCTTTATCCGAAGTTTCAAGAATACTTCCGTGATTGGAAACCACCCTTGTTGGCTATCTGGGGCAAGAACGATCCCTTCTTCATTCCTGCCGGAGCGGAGGCATTTCGAAAAGATCTGCCGGATGCCCAGGTTCAGTTCCTGGATACGGGGCACTTCGCCATTGAGACGCACGTCGTAGAGATAGCCACCGCGATGAAGAAGTTTCTTGAGGCGAACGGAGTTCTTGGCCAGCGCTAGAGGTGGCAACCCCTTCTACTCAATGAGTATCGCAGGCGCCTTATTGGAGCGAGGAGAAAGTTTATGCAACGTCGTAAGTTTTTAGGAGCGCTCACAGGTACATCTCTGGGTGTTCTGATCAACGGGTCCCTCAGCGAACTTGCGCAGGCGCAAAGCACCACACAGCCCGCGAGTCCACATGTTTCCAAAACGATTCAGTTTCCTCCGGACTCAACAATCATTTTGGTGCATGCGGCATGGGCCGACGGTTCGTGCTGGCGCAACGTCATCCTGCCTTTGGAACGCCGCGGTCTTCACGTCGTCTGTGCGCCGCTTCCACTCACGTCCTTACCCGATGACGCTACCGCACTGAGCCAGGTAGTCGAACGGACCAGCGGCCCGGTGGTTCTGGTGGGACATGCCTACTCAGGCGCCGTGATAGCTGCGGTGCGCAATGACCGGATCAAGTCTTTGGTCTATATCGCTGCGCTCGCGCCGGATGAGGGCGAGACCGTAGCCAAGGTGTTCTATCTCAACCCGAATTCTCCGGAAGCGCCGAAGATGGTTCCCGATTCCCATGGCTTTGTGTGGCTGCCGGACGATGCCTTTAGCCGAGCGATTACTCACAAGGCTTCTGCGGATGAATCAAGGATTGCGGCGGCTCTGCAACGGCCGATTGGGGTTCCCTGTATTCAGGAGCCAGTTCCAACACCGACATGGAAAACAAAACCATCATGGTTTTTGGTAGCAGAAGAAGATCGCATGATCAATCCCAAGACTCAGCGGTTCATGGCGGACCGTATGGGCGCAAAGATTCGTTCGTACCTTGTGGATCACTCTCCGATGATCTCGGAACCTCAGGTTGTGATCAATGTGATCCTGGAGGCGGCGCGCGAAACCCTCTCGTGACAGAGTCGTGACGCAACAAGTTAAACCCGATCTAAACGTTTGAGAAAGGTGATCATATGGCTGTTACGAAATCTGTGGCTATCGTTACTGGTGCAAGCCAGGGAATCGGTCGTGCTACTGCTGTGCGGTTAGCACGAGACTTCTCCGCTGTTGTACTTGTAGCAAGAAACAAAGACGAATTGGATAAGACTGCTTCTGCTATAAAATCCGCGGGTGCGGAGTCGCAGGTCTACGCGCTCGACCTGCGTGAACCTCAGTCGCCGGAAGTTGTCGTCAAGGGCGCCCTCGATCGTTTTGGCAGAATCGACGCGCTGCTCAATATTGCCGGCGCGGTGCCGCAGATCGATCTGTTCGAGATGACCGATGCGCAGTGGGATGACGGCACAGCGCTCAAGCTACATGGAGCGCGCCGTCTGACGATACAGGCCTGGAATGCGCTGAAGTCTTCCAACGGATCGGTAGTTCTAATCTCCGGAAGCGCGGCCCTGGACCCTAAACCGGGTTTCGCGGCTGTAGCGACGATCAACGCCGCCATCATTGCGCTTGCGAAGGCCTTCGCCGAACAAGGCATCAAAGACGGGGTTCAGGTCAATAGCGTGATTCCGGGTGCGGTGATGACGGGTCGTCGTCGTTCCTTCATGGAACATTGGGCGCCGGAGCACAACCTGAGCGTGGAGGAAGCGATAAAACAATTTCCTGAAAAGGCCGGCATCGCTCGCTACGGGACACCCGAAGAAATCGCTGACCTCATGGCCTACTTAGTATCGCCCGCAGCAAAGTGGATGACAGGAACTTCCGTGCGCATGGACGGCGGCGAAATCAAGGGCGTCTAGCATGACGCACAATCGTGAAAGAACAAGTGGAGACAAATAAGATGAATACTCTATCGGTACAGGAACAAGACATGGTTTCTTATGCCGGTCGCTCGACCGAAGCCAAAAGCAAGTTAACCAAATTCGCCGCATGGACGCGTGATCGGAATCTTCCATTTCTGATCATCAGTATCGGCATGATCGTGATGCTCCTTTGGGCCGGATCCTACAAGATGACCTCCCCGGGAGCCGAAGGTATCGTTCCACTCGTCTCAAACAGCCACCTCATCAGCTGGCACTTCAAGGTATTCGATACGTATATCGGCTCCGATCTCATCGGGCTTACCGAGATCGTCGCCGCCACATTAATGCTCGCGGGCTACTCGAGACCCAAGGCCGGTATCCTGGGCGGACTCATCGCATCCATCATGTTCTTTGTGACCAGCACAATGGTGATCACTACTCCTGGCGCGATTATTTCCGTCCCTGGGATTCCCGGGATGCGGTACATGAGCTTTTTGGGCCTGTTCCTTTTCAAGGATGTCATCGCCCTCGGGGCCTCCTTCTACCTGATCAGCTATTTCGGGAAACGGGCCATCATTGCAGAAAAGAAAAATTGATCATCAAGCACACGGGACTTTGGTAGGGCTCGCGTCTCCTTCGGGACCGGCGCAACTATGTAGTTGCCGTAGAAGACAGCGAACGCAAGTGTCGCCAACACCTAAAGCTGAGCGTTGGCGCTGGCCGACACTTCAGTGGCACGCCGCGGAGAATTTGATCCGATCTTGATCGTCTCTGCACCTTAATCAGCTGTCGGTTGCGATGGCACAGACGAGAATAAAGCACCTAGTCCCTCAACCAGCGTCGGGTGGGCCCAGATGGCATCACGGAGTGCGGTATAAGGGAGCCCAGCGATCATCGCAGTCTGTATCGATGCCATAATCTCGCCAGCGTCAACAGCGAAGGCGGTAAAGCCAAGAATGAGATCATTGTCGACCCCCACCAGCGCTTTCAAGAATCCACGTGTCTCAGAGAGAGTATGGGCTCGTAGCACTCGCTCCATTGGGATTTTGAACAAGCGATACGCGATATTTTGCCGCTTGGCTTCGTTCTCCGTCAGCCCGATTCGTGCAAGCTCCGGGTCTGTGAAAAGAGTGTAGGGGATGAGTCTCCATGTCGTAACGTGATTGCCGCCTTCAAGGTTGTCGCGAACAACGCGGAAGTCGTCAATGCTGACGTGCGTGAACTGTGGAGTTCCTGCGACCTCGCCGATAGCCCAAACGCCTGGAGCAGTCGTCTCAAGCCGTTCATTGACCTTGATGTAGCCGCGATCATTCAGCTCCACCCCGGCCAACTCTAGTCCTATCTTTTCAGTGTTTGGCCTTCGGCCTGCCGCAATGAGCAAGTGAGTGCCCACGAGAGTCTTTTCTATTCCATCTTGTTCGATGACGGCGCTCACTGAACTGCCTGATTTGCCAGAGATGCGTTTCACCCTTGCATTCAGGACCGTTTCGATGCCACCATCTCGAAATAGTGCGGCAAGCCCCCCCGTCACATCATCGTCTTCTAAATGCAACAAACGATCATTGCGATCGATGACGGTAACCTTGCTACCGAATCGACGCATCGTCTGCGACAATTCCAGTCCAACATAACCGCCACCAATCACAAGGATGTGCCGAGGAACCTCATCCAGTTCGAGCGCCTCGATGTGCGTCAGTGGTTGCGCATCCGATAGCCCCGGGATCGGCTCGGATGCCGCTCGTGTACCTGTGCTGATGATCACATTGGTCCCGCGTAGTCGGCGAGTTGCACCGTCGACAAGCGCGACTTCCAGAGTCTTCGGCCCTGCAAAGCGCCCCGATCCGAGGATGAATTCTGCTCCGGTCTGCCTGAAGTCATCGAGATACATATTATTCAAGCCCGACACCATCGCGCGTTTGCGCGCCCGCACCGCTGACATGTCGACACGGAAGCCCTCTGCCATGGCACCAAACTCTTTGCCTCGACGGAAGTAGGACGCGACCTTCGCACTTTGAATAATGTTCTTACTCGGGAGACAGGCGATGTTCGGGCACGAGCCGCCTATGTACTTTCGCTCAATCACAGCAACGCGCTGCCCTTGACTGGCAAATGTCCATGCCACAAGCGTCGCCCCCGTCCCGTCGCCCAGGATGACTAGGTCGTAGTCTTCCAAAGCGAGCGCCTGACCTGTACTGTTCGATGGAGATTCCTTGCTTTCACGTAAGTCCATATCACCAAGCGGATGCAATAGACGTGCCATTTGGTAGGATTCGGCGAGAGGAAGAACATACGACTCAAGTGGTTATGCGCCATTACATCGGGCACCGAACCGATAGTCGACTGCAGGCCCTACGTGACAACCTCGCGACCAATTGCCGACACTGACGGGGGACGGACGCAGCCGCCGTCATCTGGCGCACGCTTTGCAGAGTCGTCCGCTCTCAAAGTCGATGACCTGCAATCATGCAAGGACTCTGGGCGATCGTGCCGATGCCGCTGTGCGTCAAGGCCACTATGTATCGCTGGATGCCTTCCGCCATGATCACCGCGGGCCGGGTTTTCCGGGCCGCCGTGCGAGCGATATTTTTCTTGGGCGGTACCATTCAGCACGCGGTTACGCTTCCCTTTCGGACGGCGTGTACGTGTGCGAGAAGACGACCTTGAGGGAATGCCCGTGCGTCTAGTTAGCACAAGCCGGCTTATCGTCAGTGATCAAGAGACGAGAAGAGCCTGTCAGGGGCGGGAACCTTGAAGGAGTATGTCGACGAACATCCGCGCTTTTACGGGCCAGTCTTCTCCGCTGCCGGCAGTGGAGAGGCCGTAGATGGCGCGCAGTAAGTCCATCGGATCGACGTCCGGACGAAGGTCGCCGCTGGCGACGGCGCGGCTGGCCAGAGAATTGGCAGCGTCTTCCATCACCTGCCCGCTCTGCTGAAACACTCGCGAAGGGCCGCCAGCCATTGCATTCAATGCGGGGGCAATAATTTTTTTCGTGGCGATGTAGTCGATGAAGACCAATAGCCACGCTCGCAGGGCCTCCATGGGAGGGAGTTCGGCGGACAATTTCTTCTGTGCTGCCGCCAGTTTCCCCACTTCAGTGATGTAGACCGTAGCCAGCAACTCATCGCGCGTAGGGAAATGGCGATAGAGTGTGCCTGGGCCGATCTTTGCGCGCTTCGCAATTTCGTCCATGCTGGCGCCGGCGCCGCGGCGGGTAAAAACCTGCCGGGCAACCTCGAGGATACGCTCGCGGTTACGCTGTGCGTCGGAACGGGGCTTGCGAACGGTTTTGGGGGCGACTGATTTTTTCATGGAAACTTTTCTGAAACCGGAGGTAATCATATACTCCGTAACGGAGACTACCTCCGTTTTAATGCGGGGCTCAGGCCCTTGTCAAAGAGTTCTACAGGAGAGTGAAGTATGGCAACGAAATATGGAGCGAAATCGACGACAGAAGACGTCCTTACAGGTCTTGACCTAAAGGGCAAAAGGATTCTGGTGACGGGTGTTTCAGCTGGCCTTGGTGTAGAGACAGCGCGTGCGCTCGCGTCCCATGGCGCGAACGTTGTGGGCACTGCGCGCGATCTGGACAAAGCGAAGCGGACTACCTCCGAAGTGAGCAAGGCCGCGGCCGAGAGTGGATCTAGCTTCGAGGTGATTGAGCTCGACCTCGCCAGCCTGAAGAGCGTGCGCGCTGCTGCGGACAAACTGGTATCCGACGGTCGTTTGTTCGATGTGGTCATCGCCAATGCAGGAGTAATGGCAACTCCGTTCGGCAAGACAGAGGACGGATTCGAAACGCAATTCGGCACGAATCATTTGGGTCACTTTGTCTTTGTGAACAGCATCGCCAACCTGATTAAGGATGGCGGACGGCTGGTGAACCTTGCCTCCTCAGGACACCGTTTCAGCGATGTCAACCTGGACGATCCAACCTTTGTGACGACGTCCTACGAGCCGTTTGTGGCCTACGGACGCTCGAAGACTGCGAACATTCTTTTCGCAGTTGAGTTCGACCGCCGGCATCGTGATCGCGGCGTGCGCGCTACGGCTGTGCATCCTGGCGGCATTGCGACGGAGCTCGCGCGGCATATGCCGGATGGTGCCATCGAGGCATGGGTCCAACAGATCCAGGAACAACGTGCCGCAGCAGGCGAGCCGCCTTTCGAATTCAAGTCGGTCCCCGAGGGTGCGGCGACGTCGGTCTGGGCGGGAGTAGTTGCATCTGCCGATGAAGTCGGCGGCAAGTATTGTGAGGACTGCCAGGTAGCCGAGCTGCTTCCTGCTGATTCGCCAGTGAGCGCCATCAGCCGGGGCGTGCGCGGTTATGCCCTCGATCCCGACACGGCAAAGGCCCTCTGGAGGAAGAGCGAAGAAATGGTCGGCGAGACATTCGCGTAAACATTGATCGGAACGGCAGTTTCCTTTCGAGGAGACTGCCGTTCCACCGAACATCATCCAGACGGATCGCAGTTCGTTAACGCCAACCCAAAGCTGGGGCGATCGTCGTGAGAATTGCCTCTAATACATGCGCATTGTAGGCAACCCCTAGTTGGTTCGGGACCATCAGCAACAGCGTGTCTGCCTCCGCAATCGCCTCGTCATTCTTGAGTTGCTCGACCAGCACATCCGGTTCTGCCGCATAACCCCGGCCAAAGACCGCTCTTGTGGGCCCATCAATATAACCGAACTGATCCACCTCTTCATCTTCCCGACCGAAATAGGCACGATCCCGGTCGTCTACGAGCGCGAAGATACTGCGGCTGACAGAAACACGCGGAGTCCGAGTGTGACCAGCCTTCTTCCAGGCTGCACGAAAGGCACGGATCTGGGCGGCCTGCTGTATGTGAAAAGATTCACCCGTCTCGTCGAATTTAAGAGTGGATGACTGAAGATTCATCCCGAGCTTGGCGGCCCAGACAGCCGTCGCGTCGGACCCCGCGCCCCACCAGATACGGCCTCGCAGGCCTTCAGAGTATGGCTCAAGGGGGAGCAGGCCTGGCGGATTCGAAAACATCGGGCGAGGGTTAGGCTCAGCGAAGCCCTTGCCGCCGAGCAGTTCGAGAAATTTCTCAGCATGTCGCCGACCCATGTCTGCGTCTGTTTCGCCTTCCGCAGGCTGGTAGCCAAAATGTCGCCATCCGTCGATCACCTGCTCAGGAGAGCCACGACTGATTCCCAGTTGCAGGCGTCCGCCGGCAATCAGGTCCGCGGCGCCGGCGTCCTCCGCCATGTAATGAGGGTTCTCATACCGCATGTCGATCACGGCGGTGCCAATCTCAATCTTCTTGGTTTTAGCTCCAACCGCTGCGAGTAGTGGAAACGGCGACGCCAGTTGCCTGGCGAAGTGGTGAACGCGAAAATAAGCTCCGTCCACCCCTAACCGCTCGGCTTCCATAGCCAGATCAATGGACTGCAACAGCGCGTCCGCTGCAGTTTTAGTTTGCGACTGGGGCGAAGGTGTCCAGTGGCCGAATGAAAGGAAGCCTATTTTTTTCATAACGAGATCGTGCCTTTCGCTGCTCCTAAGACAGTTTTGTTCTCATACGATTGTTGACCTTGAGAACAGTTTCTAGATTGCCCCCACAGTCCCAGAAGAGAGCGTCTGCTTCCATACGATCGTGAGATGTCAGCGGAATATTAGCAACGTCAGTCATAGACTCCTTCCTTGAAATGGTGGTTTGCTGGTTGAAAGCGAACTTGCGACGAAAAGCGTCGAGGCCCACAGTGGAGGCACCAGGAAACTGCGGCAATCAAAGCTCAAGAACAACCTTACCTTTGCTGCCTTTGGCTACGGCATCGTAGGCGCGGGCAATATCGTTTTTCCCGAACCGCTCTTCAGCCAGCAGCGGCTTCAGTTGATGCTGCTCCGCGAGCTCGGCTGCCCTTTGAAGAATCTGCCCGTGATTGGAACGCCCGATTCCTGTCAACAGCGGCAACAGCGTGAACACCCCGGAGTAGGTGGCCGCACGAAAAGACAGAGGCGCGAGCGAATGTGAGTCCCAGCCCAGACAACTGACGACATGACCCGTGTAACGTTTGACGGCTGCGAACGAGGCATCGGTTACCGCGCCGCCAAGGGTGTCGTAAACGATATCGAAGCCTTCACCGCCGGTGTGCTCAGCAACATACTCGTCGACTGCCGCATGCCTGTCGATCGCGATCGCGCCCACTGCCTCAACAATCGATCGCTTGTCGTCTGATACCGTGGCAAATACCGTCGCGCCGTGTGCAACGGCAATCTGCACCGTGGCATACCCAACACCACCTGCACCAGCATGCACCAACACTGTCTGCCCGGCATGCACACCCGCGCGATCCACTAGACCCTCCCACGCCGTAATCGTGACCAGCGGCAACGCAGCAGACTGCCGCATGGTGAGTGTCTTCGGCTTACGTGCAAGCAGCGCTGCATCCGCAACGACGAACTCCGCCAGCGTTCCCTGCAACCCGCCGACCCCGCCAACCATTCCAAACACCTCGTCGCCTGGCCGAAATCCCGTTACGCCGGCGCCTACCGTCACCACCACGCCCGCCATGTCCAGCCCCAGCACAGCCGGGAGTGGCTGCTTCGCGTGTCCGCCTTCTCCCGCGCGAATCTTGGTGTCGAGTGGATTCACTCCGCTTGCGCGAATCTTCACCAGTACCTGATCATTCGCGGGTTGCGGTGTAGGGATTTCTACCGCGCGGAATGGTCCGCCTGCACTCTCGACGACATATGCGATCATCGTTTCCCCTTTACGTCATGCGCCACACTTACCGGCACGGCCGAGAACAACACCGCCGCAGAAATTTCCAGATGAATTGAAACGTAGCAGATAAAAGCGAACTTGCACCAGATGGATTCTGATGTTTTTAGGACGATTGGCCAACCCCGCAATCGTGACAAAATGTAAGCAAGATTCATAACGGCTTGGCGAAAGGATACGGGTGGATCGCCCAAGGTAATGGGGTGAGACGCCATCGAATGTGTGGCAGAATAGCTGCCCCCCGCGGCTAATTGTAGAATCGTGTCGCGATAATCTGGGCGCCGGGATCGGTGGCGCCAATGCTACTGGTTTGAATCAGCAGTTCGAAGGAGCGGAGCGATCCGTTCGGCAGGCGTGCCCGCTCCAGAATCGGACGCATGTCCGGGGAGTAAAACAGAACATCGGCCGCCGCCTGCGTTGCCGCCATATTCAGTCCCTGGATGATGAGTACATGGCCGCCGCCATCGAGATTTGGCAGGTAATCGATTACCCCATAGGTGCGGTTCGCCATCTGGCCTGTGCCGTTTAGATATTGCTTCTGCTCTTTCCCGTTCGGATGTTCGTTCAGCACCAGCGATTGATCCACCGTCGAAGAATATTGCAGTCTGAAGTTCATGCGACCTTCAAAGAGGGAGGCCCAGGGATTCGTGTGGCTCGAACCCAGAAGAATCACATTCGAGCTCTTAAGGTCCTCTGCGGTGATGCTACGCGCATAGCGGATGTCCACTCGCCCCGCAGAAAGCTCACGCAACTGCATGAGCTTCGCCGCGATGTTCAAATCGACCACACTTGTGTACCGCTGCTGGCGTAGATCTGCGAGGTTCCCCGAATCAATGCCAGGTAGCGACGTCTCGCCGGAGAAGTAGGAACCATTCGCGTAGGTCTCCAGCGAAATCTGCTTTCCGGTCAGATTCTGCAGAATGCCAAGGCCGCTATCCGCTGGAACGATCAGAGTATTGCGGTCCTTCTGAAACAACTCCGCCCAAATCGGATGAGCGAGGTCAGGGGTTTTACCATCGTCTGCGCGGTGGGTCGCCGACCAGGCAAATGCGCCCAGGACGCATCCCATCAGCAAACAGATCAGGCCTTTCAACCAAGCTGCCCACTGCGACCGACCGCGCTCCATTCGTTGCACTCCCAATTTTGCTAAGGGCAGCGTCCCCGACTCGACCGCGCCAGTTATTGGCGCGATCCTTTGCGCTGGAACACGATGGGATTCGCCCGGATCCTGATGGCCGCTGTCCGTGTTGGTCACAAAGATGGGCACATACCCTCCGCGCGGAATCACAATCCTCAGCGGCTCGTGGCTGCCCTCAGACTCAAAGTATTCATCCATCCGCTTGCGCAGCGTGCGCGCATAGCTGCGGACGATATTGTCTTCGCCCGGGTTATAGTCGGTCGGCCGATTGAAGATGTGGATTCCAATACGCTGCTCGGAGATGTTGTGAGAGTTCCCCATCAGGGTCTGCTCGCAGATATGAAGCAGGAACCTGGGTAGCAGGTCCGACCTGCACAGCAGCTTGCTCGCTGCTATGCGACAGGCCAAGTGCCATTCTTCCATGTCCGAGAGGCGGTCCGCATCGACCGACGGCACCGTCTCCACCATCCCGACAGCTCCTCTTGACATCCTGTGATAACCCAGACTCGAGCCGCCCCCGGTGGTCTTGGAGAACAACTCTTTCGTTGCTGACATGGATACAGACTAGGCTCCGCAAATGAAAATTCGATAAACCACGCCGAAGCGATAGACCGAATTGGCCTTGATTTATAGAGGGGTGAGCAGGGGTGTGACCACGGGGCAAGCCTGTTTTTCACGCAACCGCACCCTTTCGGTGAACCCACTTAATCCGCATGATCAAAGGGCTGCCAGCAGTGGATGCAGTGGGTATACCGGCTCTGACCGGCTCCACGGAACCATTCGGCACGATTGCATTATGGAGTGACATTAGTGAAACGTCTTAATCTGTTCGTGTCGATTGTCCTTCTTCTCCTTCTCTCTTCTCTCACTGGATTCGCACAGTTTGAGACTGCCTCCGTCCTCGGCTACGTTCGTGACGCCTCAGGCGCCGCCCTGCCCGGTGCATCCGTGACCCTGATCGACGTGGACACCAAAACCCAGGTGACGGTCGTGGCCAACAGGCAGGGAGCTTACGAGTTTCCGGATGTAAAGCTCGGCCACTATCAGGTGACCGCCTCGATGAATGGCTTCGATGTTACGAAGACCGAAGACTTTACCGTGCAGGTTAACGCACATCAACGTGTGGACGTTGTCCTCAAGGTAGGCTCTGCAACCGAAACCGTCCAAGTAAATGCTGCGGCGGCGCTGCTTGAGACCGACTCCAGCGAGCGCGGCCAGGTCATCAACACCCGAGAGGTCGAAAACCTGCCGCTCAACGGCCGCGCCTATGCTGACTTGGCCGCACTGGTCCCGGGCGTACGCCGTAACATCCTTGAGAACTCCACCGACTCCAGCCGCGACGCCAGCTTCAACGTAAATGGCCAGCGCAGCGAATTCAATAACTTCCTTCTGGACGGTCTCGATAACAACGCCTATGGCACCTCGAATCAAGGCTTCTCGAATCAGGCGATCCCGCCGTCCCCGGACGCCATTAACGAGTTTCGCGTCGAAACCGACAACTACAGCGCCGAATATGGACGCTCCGCCGGAGCCGTCATCAACGTCAGCATCCGCAGCGGTACCAATAACTTCCATGGCAAGGCCTACGATTATTTGCGCAACACCGTCTTCAACGCCATCGGCCCCTTCACGCCCCCTTCCAATCCGCTGACCGGCGCAGCACAGAAGCCCGTCCTCATTCGCAATCAGTTCGGCGGCACATTCGGCGGTCCGATCTTCAAGGGTAAGCTCTTCTTCTTCGCCGACTACGAAGGCACGCGTCAGGTGGTGCACGCGATCAACAGTGCAACCGTTCCCACGGCGGACCAGAACGGCACCAGCGCACTGGCGATCGGCAACGGAGGCTATACCTTCCTCTCAGGCAAGAGCAGCGAAAGCAATGGCGCGCCTGTTCCGTTGGTCAATCCGCTGACCGGCCAGCTCTATCCCAACGGCGTGATTCCCTTTACGGATCCATCGGTCTCTTCCTTCGCGAAAGGTGTGCTCGGCGCGCTGCCCGCGCCCAACGTTTCCGGGGACCCATTCAGCAACAACTATGCCTCGCTGCCACCCGACACCATCAATGACGATAAGGGCGACATTCGCCTGGACTACACGATGAGTCCGAAGACCACCGTGTTCTTCCGTTACAGCGAACACCAGGGCATCATCAACTCGCCGCCAAACATCCAGGGGCCGGCAGGTGGCAACTCCAACGGTACGGTGAATATCTTCAACCAGCAGGCAGCCGGTGGCATCACGCAGGCTTTCTCGCAGAATTCAATTCTCGATGCGCGGTTCGCCTTCACGCTTACTGATGGCGGAAAGACTCCCTACGGCGCAAACCTTCCCAGCCTGGAGGCCGGCATCCCCGGGCTTCCAACCGATCCCGCGGTCGTCCGCAGCCTGAATGTGCAGAGCGTGAATACGTTCTCGCAGTTCGGCAACCAGGGATCCAATCCCCAATTCCAGAACCCGACGGTGTACAACCCGAAGGTCAACTACACGCTTCTGCGCGGCCGCAACCAACTGAAGTTCGGCTATGAGTTCCAGGCGGTCTACACGGCCATCGACGACTTCAACCCGGTCTACGGTCAGGACACTTACAACGGCGGCTACAGCTTTACCGGTGGCAGTGCCAGCACCCTCAGCGGCTCCGACACCGGCACGCGCGAAGCCGTCGCTCTCGCAGACTTTCTCTTCGGCGCTCGCGATACCTACCAACTCAACAACTTCGTGGTCGTCCACCTGAATCAGCGCAGCAACTTCATGTATGTGCAGGATGACATCCGCGTGAACTCGCGGCTCACGGTGAATGCTGGTCTCCGCTACGAGTTGGTGACGCCCCAGTGGGAGTCCCACAACCTGCTCGCCAACTATGATCCCACGACCCAATCGCTGATTCAGGCAACCAATGGCTCACTCTACCAACGCGCGCTCGTCAACATGCCGAAACTGGACTTCGCACCGCGGATCGGCCTCGCGTTCCAGGCGGATCCCAAGACGGTTATCCGCGCCGGGTTTGGCATCAACTATGCGCAGTTCAACCGTGAAGGTGGCGAGAATCTGCTCGTCTATAATCTTCCCGCCATCGTCAACAGCTCAGTGACCCAGGTGCCGAACAACGCGAACCCCGGCATTCGCGGTTCGAACCCCGGGCTAACACCTTGCACCGCCGCGCAGGCGGCCGCACCCTTCAACCCCGCGAACCCCATGCCCTGCTTCCTCACCACCTCACAGGGATACCCGTTGAATTTCGCGGATCCGGCCAACGTAACCGCCGCCAGCAATCTCTCGACCCAGGCGCGCTACATCCCAAAGAATCTGCCAACAGGATACGTGGAGAGCTGGCACCTGACTGTGCAGCGTTCGTTTGGAGCCAATACCACCTTTGAGGTGTCGTACGTCGGCGAACACGGCGTGAAGCTGGAGACCCTGGCCGACTTGAACCAGGCCGTGCCCAACGCCGTCACCGCAACCTGCAACACGATCACCACCGCCGGCTGCCTTTCCCTACAGGCTCGCCGTCCCATCCCCACCTTCACGACCATCGAAGAGACGCTGCCCGCCGGGCTACTTTACTACAATGCCCTGCAGACGAAACTGGAGCACCGCACGGCGCATGGACTTTACCTGCTGAACTCCTTTACGTACTCGCGCGCGGAAGACAACGCCGCTGGCCATCTCGACACACCGGACAACGACAACTCGCGCATCAACCTCGAGAACCCACTCGGCGAAATTGGGCCGTCAGCCTATAACCAGCCACTCAACGAAGTCCTTACCGTCGTCTACGATCTGCCCTACGGCAAGGGCCGAAAGTTCGGCTCGACCGCTCCCTCTGTCCTGCAGCAGGTGCTCGGCGGTTGGCAGGTCACCGCGATCAATAGCACCAGCAGCGGTGCGCCGGTCAATCTCAGCTACTCGCCGAACGCCTTTCAGCAAGGCAGCCCACTGCTCGTTCAGCGTCCCAACCAGCTCCCCGGCAACGTGGTGCTGCCCAAGTCGCAACGCGTAAAGTTCAATGGCAACCAAGACATCGAGGTGCTCAAAGGGTCAGCCCTCACACCCAATATTCCCAGTCCCTTCAGCCTCCCTACCGTCAACCAGGAGTATGGCAACGCTGGTCGCAACTCCATTCGCTTCGACCCGTTCTACCAGCTGGACATGGGCCTGCATAAGAGCTTTGCGCTCCGCCCCCGCGGCACCACGTTCGACTTCCGCGTGGAGGCCTTCAATCTCCTGAACAATACAAACTATGCGTTCCCCTCCAGCTCCTACAGCCCGAACTCCACGGGCTTCGGTGTGGTCGCTGCAGCCTCAACCTTCCCGGCGCGCGTTCTGCAATTCGCCGGCAAGATCATCTTCTAACAACGCAGCGTAACCCACCGTCCACCCCGCAGGAGAACCAACGCATGCTCAACAGAAGACAGTTCAACTCGCTTGCAGGAGTGTCACTGGGCAGCCTGCTCACCCGTCAACTATGGGCTGAGCAGGCTCGCACCACGGCCTCCCCTCACACGTTCTACTTCGCACTGGTTGCCGACAGCCACATCATCGACGACTTCTACGTCAAAGGCAGCGAGAACGGCGTCGAAGACAACGAAAGCATCCTGGTCACCACGCCACGTCTGATCTCCGCGCGCGACCTCATCAACAGCCTCAGCCCCGCCATCGAGCAGACCTTTCTCATCGGCGATTACTTCCACAACTATCCGTCCCTCGATTACGACTTCTACTTCCAGAACAAGACTCGGTTGGATAACGCCAAGGCCATCACCGACGGCTTCACGATGCCCGTCCATCTAGGCTTCGGCAACCATGACTATGACGTGCACCGCGTCTCCCGCGAGATGAGCCATCGCCTCTTTGAAGCCAAGTTCCAGGCAAAGCCTTATTCCGTGCTCGACTACAAGGGTTACAAATTCATCCACCTGAACAACTTCCTCGGCAGCACCCAGGACCGCGATGCCGCCAACTTCCATCCCGGTCGCGGTTCGCTCGGCGAAGAGCAGCTGCATTGGTTTGAAGCGCAGTTACAACAGCACAAACCGAGCTTCGTCTTCATCCACTATCCGCTCGATCTCGACGAGCCGACGGAATTCGCCGACTACGGTCTATATCCGCTGCTTATGAAGTACAAGGAGACGATCCAGCTGGTTGTCTCCGGCCATAAACATCGGTGGATCGACAACGCTACCACCTATGGCCCCAGGCACATCGTCATGGCTGCGACACGCTACGATCCCAACGCCTACATGCTGATGGAAGTCGACACCAGGCACGCGACTTGGCGGTTCATGAACGAAAGCCTTGTCGAGTGGTCAACGCACTACAGCAAACCCTATACCTCCGCCTAAGACCTTCAGGACTCCCTTATGAATCGCATCGCTGCAATACTCCCTCTCGTCGTCCTCTTAGCGCACGCGCATGCCCAGGCAAACGATGCCGCGCTGAAGTTGAATCAGATCCAGGTCATCGGCACGCACAACAGCTACCACGTAGGCATAGCTCCGAACGAAGTGAAACTCTGGCAAGCGGACCCGCAATACGCCGAGGCCTACAAGGGGCTCGATTACCAGCACCAGCCGCTAACGCAACAGTTTGACAGCGGTGTCCGCCAGATCGAGCTCGACATCTATGCCGACACCAAGGGTGGCCGCTACGCCGATCCTGCCGGCCCCAAACGTGTCGCCGCAGCCGGCCTGCCTGTCGATCCACCCTTCGATCCCAACGGCCTCATGCAGAAGCCAGGATTCAAGGTCATGCACGTGCAGGACGTCGACTACCGCAGCTCCTGCCAGCCCTTCGTCGCCTGTCTGCAGGAGGTCCGTACCTGGTCGCATGCACATCCGAACCACGTTCCCATCTTCATTCTCGTGGAGACCAAGCAGGGTCCGGCCGGTAAGCTCAAGTTGACCGAGACCGAGCCATTCACACCCACAGTATTCGATGCCCTCGACGCGGAAATCCGGTCTGTCTTTCCTCCGGATGAGCTCATCACACCCGACGACGTGCGCGGCCACTATAAGACGCTGAACGAAGCCGTGCTTGCAGGCAACTGGCCCACGCTCTCCAGCTCTCGCGGTAAGGTCGTCTTCTTGCTCGACCAGCGCCCGGTTACGCCTGTCTATCTCGAAGGACACCCTTCCCTGCGAGGCCGCGTGCTGTTCACTAACTCCACTCCAGGCGAGCCGGATGCAGCGTTCATCGAGCGCAACAGCGGTCCCGCAGCGGAGATTGCCGCTCTCGTCAAGCAGGGCTACCTCATCCGCGCTCGCACGGATTCCGACACCAAGGAAGCTCGTACGAACAACACCGTCGTACGCGATGCTATGATCTCCAGCGGCGCACAGATCCTCAGCACCGACTACCCCATCAACGAACCCGCTCGCTGGGACGGCCACTTTGTCGTCAAGCTGCCCGACGATGTTCCCGCCCGCTGCAACCCGGTCAACCAGCCCGCTAACTGCAACCTCAACTAATTGGGTGCCATTGCAGAGAATACTCGACTCTTGACCCGGGTAGAGTCCTGGGACTTAAGTCGATGTGCACGAAATACCAAGTTTCATCCGAGGCCGATTTGCGCGCGGACATGGAAAGGTCTTGACAGCCCGACAACTCAGGAATTCTCTTTAGACCTGCAGATCATGTAAAGTCACAAAACGATGGCTCAGGTTGCCCATTCAGAAGCGCCACACCCGCCAGGCCCCTGGCGGCCGCTTCGCAATTCGATATTCCGAAACCTGCTCGTCTCCAACCTGATCTCTGATATTGGGACCTTCATGCAGGCCGTCGGCGCCGCGTGGTTGATGACCTCGCTCACCAGCAATCCTCTCTACATTGCCTTGATTCAGACTGCTACCGCTTTGCCGTTTTTCCTGCTCGCGCTGCCAGCGGGCTCAATCGGAGATATCTTCGATCGCCGCAAGTTGATTCTCGGCACAGAGACCTGGATGTTTGGAATCGCGGTTGTGCTCACCGTGGTCACATTCGCCGGAGCGATGACGCCCTGGCTCCTGCTCTTGCTTACGCTCGGGCTATCCATAGGGGACGCGGTCGAATCGCCCACGTGGAGCGCGATTTTCCCTGAATTGGTTGATAAGCAGGAGTTGCCTGCTGCCCTCACTCTGAACGGGATCGAATTCAACCTGGCTCGGGCCATCGGACCTGGCCTCGGCGGCTTAGTTGTCGCGGCTGTCGGCGTCGGCGCAGCATTTGCCTTCAACGCCGTCAGTTTCCTGGGAGTGATTGCCGTCATCGCGAAATGGAAGAGACCTGCGCGAACCAGCTCACTGCCGACCGAGACCTTTCGGGGAGCAACCTCCGCCGCCATCCGCTACGTGCGCTATTCCCCTGGCATTCGCAGATTGTTGCTTCGATCGGCGGTTCTCATCTTCTTCACGAGCTCCTTCTGGGCACTCCTGCCAGTAGCAGCCAAAGCGATCAGCAAGAGTCCGATCACCTATGGATTCCTGCTCGGGTTTTTCGGCTTGGGAGCCGTGCTCGGCGCCCTCGTGCTGCAGCGGACCCGGTCCAGGCTCTCCGCGGAGACTCTGTTGTCTGTCGCCACGGCAACATTTTCCGCGGTTATCTTCAGCCTGGCGCTACTGCGCTCACCTGCAATCCTGTGTTCGCTGATGCTGATTGGAGGCGCCTCCTGGACCGCAATCATGTCCCTCTTCAACATCATGGTGCAGGAACTCGCACCCGATTGGGTGCGCGCGCGAGTGCTTGCCGTCTATCTTTTCGTATTTCAGGGTAGCGTTGCCGCCAGCAGCACGCTCTGGGGATACGTGGCGTTGCACTCGAATGTCCATCTCACTCTGATCTATGCCGGCATCGGGACTGGCGCGTGTCTGTTACTCGCGCCTTTGTTCAAGCTGCCAAATACGAATTTGGATCTCAGCAGTTGGAATCACTGGGCTCAGCCGGCCATGATTCAGGAGCCCGCGCCAGACCAGGGACCGGTTCTCGTCATCCTGATCTATGTCATCGATCCAGCTAAGGCCCAGGAGTTCCTCGATCAAATCCACAAGTATGAGCGAGTCCGTCGCCGCGACGGCGCAACGAGTTGGGGAGTGTTCTCCGATACCGAAACTCCAGACACCTATCTGGAGACCTTCAAGGTTGATTCTTGGGCTGAACACGAAAGACAACATGACCGCTTCACCGTAGCCGATGGCGAGATCGAGAAGCAGGTGCTCAGCTATGCCGTCAAACCTGTCGAGGTGAAGCACTATATCTATGCCCAGGTGAGTCAGCGTCCGTAACTGATTTGATGTTGACAGCTATGACCTACTCATAGAAAGTCGGCTTATCGGACGCGATTCCGTTCATTCCCAAAAACACGTTTCCGTGTACACGATCTTCCGGGAATCCCGTTTTGTATGTTGATTAAGCAGAATCAGGATGGCTCTTCGCTCGCATCTTTGATTAGGTTCTGTACTATCGTGCGATCCGTCACGTTCATACTGCGAAAGGACAACGCAGCCGTAAGCCCGTTGACGCGAGCGACACGGGCTTCGATGGTAATAGGCCGCTCCCCGACCAATAGCGATAGTTGGCCGATTACCCAAACGTCGAGATGCTGGTTAAAGACGGCCAGCACTCCGGATTCGCTAATGTCGATGGAATGTCCCTTCGCTATGCCGCCATCCAAGTCAAAGGTTACAGGAATTCTTAGACTGGACCGGGGAGTGCGGGGAATGAAGCCGTCTGCTGCGGAGCCTTTACCAATACATTCGTCCCTCATTCACAGGCCGCCTTTCGATGCGTGCGATGCTATTCGCAGGGGCACAGTTTATCTGTGCTTCCCATCACATCGAAGCCGAAAACCGGCCCATGCCGATTGCCACAGAATTGCAGTTCCAGAGATACGGCGTTATGAGAAACTTGGCCGATCCGCCGGCACCCGGAACTCCGAACTTGCCGAAAATACGGCTTCACCGGAAGTTCAGCAGGTAGCCGTTGATTAGTTGTGAGAACGGCGTTTCTCAGGGCCGATCCGCGGGGCGTCCCTCAATCGTAGGTCAATGAGTGCTTTGGCATGAAGTCGATAGTTGAGCCGTTTACCCACCCAAACCGATCGATCGCTTCTGGCGGTGGCCACAAAACCTCCCGCATCACGACTAGAATGCCTGTAAGGAGTGCCCATGTCGCAGCCGAAGCCAGGTGACCGATTCTCATTCTCCTTTCTCGACGAGGAAGGAGCCCTATCGCACGACGCCGTTGTCGAAAGCATCCTGTCCAACCGCGAGGAAGGCCTCTCGCCGGAGATCGACGAGTATGCAGCCGACTGGCTCGAAGCGCTTCCTCTGGACCCGCGTCCCGACTCGAACGCTCCCGTCAAGTCCTTCACCGTCATGCTCGGCACCAACAACAAAACCTACATTCAGGGCCGCCTCGTCACCCTGACCTTCGAGCAGTAGTCGCGTTGGCGTAGACTGCAGGAACTGCGGAGGCGTTATGGCTTACGAAGAATACAAAGTCCTGCTTTTGGCCAAACAGCAGGAGCTGCTCGCGCAACAGACCCTCGCCGAACACGACGCCCGGAGCGAGGCTGGCGAACGCGTCCGTGATTGGAGCGATGAAAGCGTCGCGGACGAAGATTCAGGCCTGTCTCTGAAGGAGGCAGATCAGGACACCGCGCTATTACAGCAGGTTCGGGCTGCCTTGCAACGCATCGAAAACGGCAACTACGGCAAATGCCGGGTGGACGGCAGATCCATCGAAGAAAAGCGCCTCAAACAAATACCCTGGCCGTCTATTGCCTGAAACACCAGCAGGAACTCGAGGAAACCTCCCCTCCGTCGGCCACCCTCTAATCTATGTCATACGCTCACGCTATGCCCGGCCTCACTCCCCAGCAGCACCTCGACATCCTCCTCGATCATTTGGCCGAGGCCGAACGCCAATATGCCGCCGGCGTTCCCTACCCGGACAAAGCCGGGGGCAACTGGCCCGACAAGATCGAGACCATCAAAAAGCACATCGCGCAAGCCCGCGAGATCATCGCCAACGACTAGCTCCGTGGACGGCCCAACAACACGTAGCCTCAGGTCCAGGCGTGAGATTAGGATGTTTTTGATTGCCGGCGCGATGCTCATTTCGTGGTTTGGCGAGAGCCTTGGAGGAATCAATGGCACAGGCGGAAGAACAACGCAGACTCACAGAAGCCAGAGAACAGATCGCCCCTTGGAAGAAGTGGGGGCCCTACCTGAGCGAACGGCAGTGGGGAACGGTGCGTGAGGACTACAGCGCAAATGGCGATGCCTGGGATTATTTCACGCATGATCAGGCGAGATCGCGGGCCTATCGGTGGGGTGAGGATGGACTGGCGGGTATCAGCGATGAGCACCAGATCTTGTGCTTTTCCGTTGCCTTATGGAACGGGAAGGACCCGATCCTCAAGGAGCGCCTGTTCGGCCTGACCAACAGTGAGGGTAACCACGGCGAGGATGTGAAGGAGTATTACTTCTACCTCGACAGCACCCCCACTCACTCCTACATGAAGTACCTATACAAATATCCGCACGCGGCCTATCCCTATGACGATCTTGTGAAGACCAACCGGGAGCGCGGTCGAGCTGCGCCTGAGTATGAATTGTTGGATACCGGCATATTCAACGAAGATCGCTACTTTGATGTATTCGTCGAGTACGCCAAGGCTGATGCGGAGAACATCGAAATCAAGATAAGCGTCTCCAACCGCGGACCGGAGACAGCGACCCTCCATGTGTTGCCTACACTATGGTTTCGAAACACATGGATGTGGTCAGACGCAGGCAGCAAACCCAAGCTGAACGGAAAGAGAGAACCTGGATTTGGAGTGATCTCGGCCCATCATACCGATCCGCTCTTTCAGGAGTCACTCGCGGACTACGCCTTGTATTGTGAAGGGGATGTGCCGCTGCTTTTCACAGAAAATGAGAGTAATAACCAAAAACTATTTGGAACGAACAATGCATCTCCCTATGTAAAAGATGCATTTCATACGTTCCTGGTGCAGGGAAAGAACGAGGCGGTCAATCCTTCCATGGAGGGCACAAAGGCGGCCCCTCATTACACGTTGAATGTTGCTGCGGGAACGACGGAGGTTGTGCGTCTGCATCTGGGGCGAATCGCCGCCAGCCAGAAGACAATTCCGTTTCAAAACTTCGACGATGTGTTCGCGGCGCGACTGAAAGAGGCCGATGAGTTCTACGACGGAGTTACGCCGGCAAAGGTAAGGGCCGACCCGGACCGTGCCATGGTGATGCGACAGGCGATGGCTGGAATGTTATGGAGTAAACAGTATTTTTACTACGACCTGAATGTCTGGCTGAGAGAGCACCAAGTGGAGCCGACAAGTCCTCCTGATCTAAGAAACAAGGTACGCAACGGCGAGTGGTTCCACATGTACAACAACGACATCATCTCGATGCCGGATAAGTGGGAGTACCCCTGGTACGCAGCGTGGGATCTCGCGTTTCATATGCTGGCATTCCAAGTGGTGGATCCTGATTTTGCGAAAGAACAGCTCATGCTGATCCTTCGCAACGACTATCAACATCCGAATGGACAGGTACCGGCTTACGAGTGGAATTTCGGGGATACCAATCCGCCGGTGCACGCCTATGCCACCATGCAGATTTACATGAGTGACAAGGAGAGGAATAACGGAAAGGGCGACCTGCAGTTCCTGACCTATGCCTTCTCCAAGCTGCTGGTGAACTTTACCTGGTGGCTGAACCGAAAGGATCGCACGGGAAACAATCTTTTTGAAGGCGGATTTCTAGGCCTCGACAATATCGGTGTATTCGATCGAAGCGCACCGCTGCCAGGCGGAGGACACCTTGAACAGGCAGACGGAACAGCGTGGATGGTCTTTTTTAGCCAACAGATGCTGCGCATTGCGGTGGAGCTGGCGCTGCATTATTCGGTCTTCGAAGAGTATGTCAGCAAGTTCTTCGAGCATACGATGTGGATTGCCGGCGCCATGGATCGGATGGGCAAGGCGCAGGACACCATGTGGGATGAAGAGGATGGCTTCTTCTACGACGTCCTGCGCATGCCGAACGGCGATGCGTTTCGCTTGAAAGTGCGTTCGATGGTTGGCTTGCTGCCACTGGCTGCAGTCGCCATCTTTGAGGACGACATCCTATCCAGGCTGCCTAACTTTGCCAAGAGTGCAAGACTCTTTATGGCCAGACATCCAGAACTGGCGACGAACCTGCATATGCCGGGCGCACAGGGCTTGGCCGGGAGACGACTACTCTCTATAGTGAACGAGGCGAAGTTGCGGAGAATTCTGACAAGGATGCTGGATGAGAAGGAATTCTTTGGTCCGCACGGAATTCGCGCCTTATCGCTTTGTCACCGAGAGCATCCATTTGAGTTTGACCTGGCGGGACAAAAGTATTCGGTTGGGTATCTTCCAGGCGATTCCGACAGCGGGATGTTCGGAGGTAACTCGAATTGGAGAGGGCCGGTGTGGATGCCGGTAAACTTCCTCCTCTATACAGCGCTGATGCGGCTCGGCGCGTACTACGGAGACACCTTCACGATTGAGTGCCCGACCGGCTCGGGGAATCTTATGAACTTGTTCCAGGTAGCCAAGGTATTAGGAGAGCGGCTCATCGGAACATTCGTCAAAGACAGTTCAGGCAGACGACCCGTCTACGGAGGCGCAGAGAAGTTCCAGACGGATCCGCACTGGCGCGACAACGTCCTCTTCTTTGAGTACTTCAACGGAGATACCGGCGCTGGTGTTGGCGCGAGCCACCAGACTGGATGGACTGGATGCATCGCCCGAATTATTCAGGCCAATGGAGCCTACGAAGATGGAGATATCTTGAAACCGGATGCAGAGCGGCGCGCCATCAGGCTTGGGCAAGGCCAGACCGCCGAGCAGATCGACGCTGCGGTAGTCGCGAAATAAAGAAGACCCTTTCTAGGGTCGGGTCGAATTTCCCCATCAGACGATGCAGAAGACAGGGCTTGGCATTTGCTATCTGCCGAGAACTACGCCGACACAATCGGTACCGATAAGATGGCGTGTCGGCAGAGATCTTCGGCCCTTGGCCCTGAAAAGCGGCGTTTCCGGCAACTTGGCCCGCCTGGTCGTTTGGGGATCGCGAAGTTTCCGAAAAGCCAACTTACCTAAATTATGATTGAGGCACGCCCAGTAGGAGAAGCGCATTCCTCGGAGCCTATTGGCAGGAGTAGGACGTCAGGGATGGCTGGTGTTGGTGCAATGCCTTGTTCTGATCACAATTTCATGCGCGACCCATACATGGCGACGACTGGTTAGATCGTTCTGTGATTTTGGCGCCGTTCGTGAAGCTATTCGTAAAATCCAATAAGAACGGCCTTGCAGCTAATCGAGTGGGTGGCGATGATGAAAAGGGCGCTGATAATTGCGGCACTTCTGTGGCCTCCCGAGCAATATGCCACCACGTACGGTCAGGTAGTGATTAATCACCTCAATTTTACTCGTGACCGCATCAATCCCTACTTCACGCAAAATGCTACGGTGGGGTCGATCTCTACAAGCGGGAAAATCGCACTCTGCAATTTCAGGCCGATATCGCGAACGTGAGCAACACCCTCGAGCTCATCGACTTCGGAGGTCTGTTCTCCGGCAATGCGATTGGACCGGCACGCCAATATACCTTTCGCCTAGTAGCGACGTTCTAGGAGCCGCAGGAATAGACATTTGCATGGTCTCGGCAAGTACCACTTCCCTCCTGGCAACACGTAAAGAAGCGATGACAGCCCGGTCACCACGCTGGGTGATGAGCGCGAGACGCTTGCCTTTCATGCACGGCACCCGTTCCAACTGAAGGGACAGCGACGAGCTGGAGGTCGTTCGGTGGTCGATAACGAAGTACTGGACGGGCTCTTTGCGGGCAGTGGGCTTGAGGCCGAACTGGTATTTGAGAGCGTCGAATAGGGAGGGGCGGTCACGCGCTTCTGGGGGAGTTGCTCGAACTCCTCCTGTAATTACTCGTCGCGATGACGTTGGCCTTTAGCTCAATGTAGACATTTCACGTTCCAGGGTCAAGCCTATTGGGTCTAGTTAACGACCTTGTTTATTGGATGCTGCTGCTTCGGCGCGATATTTGTTCGCGACCTGTTTGTCTGCCAGAGCCTTGATGAAGACGCCACCCACCACACTGCGAGCCTGGAAGCCGACCTGCTTTCCGGTTTTTGTGTCATACCAGTCTGTGAGTGGAACCCGGTCCGGCGTTTCCCGCATCCACTGATAGATCGGATCGATGATGGCCTTGAACTGATCCGGTTTGGAGGAGAGCGTCGCAGTCCACACAGACCAGTCAAGTTTTGTATAGTCAGCCCTATTATCGAGTGGAAGCCCATACCGATTAAGCTTCGTCAGGTAGTAGTCCACCTCCGTCTCGCGAACCCTGTCGGGAAATAGATCGTATCCAAGAATGCGATCCCAGACGAGGTTGTACTTCTGGCTCCATGTACCGGGGCTATTGAAGGTTAACTTATAGTGGTCTCCTTCAGCTGCCATGCTCATCCATTGCCGTGCCATGCTCACAGCGGTTTCCCTGTACTCCTTTCCGATCTCGTCGTGATGCAGCAGGTGAGCCAAATCGGCATAAGCCGCAAGAGCATCAATGGCCTTGATTGAGAGATTGGTATTGTGAGCAAGATGGCCAGCGAAATCGTCCGTGCTCAACTGATTCTCAGGATCTAGCCCCTTCTGCTTTAGGTACTGAGCCCAGGTCGTCAACTGAGGCCAGTAGCGCTCTGCCAACTGTGCACTATCTTCCGCATGTGCGAGTGCATCGACCAGAATAAGCATATTGCCACTTTCTTCGACGGGCATCTGGTCTGTTTCGCTATTCTCGCCACCACCGTAGACCTGCCCGTTAGCCAGGGGATACTGGCCAAGGTCGTGAGGTGCGAAAGGAAATCGCCAGCGTGGGAGTGCAGCATACTCAAGCACGGGAAGCAGTTGAGCCTCGAGCAGCTTCGGTTGCAAGAGAAGAAAGAACGGAGCGGACGGATAGAGCACATCGACTGTAGAGATGCAGCCGTTAGAAAAGTTCTCCTTGGGAAAGAGCATGAGGCTGCCATCAAGGTCTGCAACCATCTCGTGAGCAGCCAGCGTTTGGCGGTATGCCAGGATCGCAATCGCAGCATAGTGTTCTCCACCCACCTGCGTCAGATCACTTTCCAACTCTCTATCAAAGGTGTTCCCTCGTGCATCGAGTGCCGCGTATTGCGTTTCCGCGGTATCGAGCATCTCTTGAACCGGCATATTGTTTCGTTGCCAGTATGGACGGAGATCGCGATGAAAATACTGGATCGCGTATCCCTGCGTGTAAGAGACCAGAAGATGCCGCGAAACCGTTTCCTGAGTCACTGCTCCGAACTCAAGCCTCACCGCCAGATCAGGACTCTGCTCAGCTGGCACAGGCATCTCGATTGAATCGTTCGATGTCAGGTTACCGGAGCCGGCAAAAGTATCCATCGCGTGACGCGTAATCGCCATCGTCGATGGCTCATTCTTAGGAACGGCTAGATGGAAGTAACCCCAGTCGATGCGGATGTTATCGCCCGAGCGATTGAGTACATCCTGATCACGGGAGCCCACCGATAATACCCGCAACAAGGCTGTCTCATTCCGGGAAGAGACAACTTTTTCGCTTCGATCGTTCACCGCAATCACCGGATTTACATCAAGCAGAATCGAGACATGGTGCGTGCCGGCATCCGTCGCATGCGAACTCCAGGTAAGGTATGTCACAGGGCGGGACAGCACATCCAAGTCGCTGATGATAGCGGGCGTAAAGAAAACAAGATCTAACTCCAGGCCAGCCTCGTGAAACTCATATCGTGTATGAGTGGCTGTAATGGAACTGCCCGTCTGATCCATAGCAGGTATCTGATCGGGATGCTCTCCCATAAAGCGGTAGGGCTTGCCATCGATATATGCCAACCCCTCGATCGGCTGCGGACTTCCTGTCCAGTGTGTAGTGTCGCTCCCGTTGAGATGATCCGTCCTGGACCAGATGCTGAAGTAAGGATTATGCGTGATGAGGGGTGTAGCAGGTACCCTCTCCTGGCAGTCGGCTAATACGCTGCTAAACAGCAGCATTATCGTTGGTACAACGCGTGACGTGAAAATGCTCATGGAGTCCTCTCAGGCAATCTTGAGTTTTCGTTGCAGTTCTTCTAGAGATACCTGCTTGGTCTCTGGGAAATAGAAGAGCACTACGAAGAACTGCAGCACCATCATGACTGCGAAAAAGAGAAACGGATAAGCCCCGGAACGGGCCGCGATTACGGGAAAGAAACCCGAAAGTATCGCGTTCATCACCCAATGGGTTCCCGACCCGAGACTCTGTCCCTTACCGCGTACCCGGGTCGGGAAAACCTCACTGATGTATACCCAGATGACCGATCCTTGCGACACGGCAAAGAATCCGATATAGAAGATAAGCGCCCAGACCAGCATGGCCTGATGCCTGTTCGTCAGAAAAATTGCAGCGACCATAGCCAGGCATACCGCTGTCCCTACAGCCCCGATCAGTAGAAGCAGCTTACGTCCAACGCGATCAATCAGCGCCATTCCGAGAAATGTCGCCAGCAGGTTCATCGTTCCGATCGTCACGGCTTGCAGGTTACCGGACATTCGACTGAAGCCTGCGGCTGCAAAGATGTCATTCAGATAATACAGAATGGCATTGATCCCGCTAAGCTGGTTGAAAGCTCCGATCGAGATTGCCAGAAAGATCGGGTGCCCATAACGGAGCCGTCCACCTACCCGCTCGAAAAGTGAAGCTTGTTTTTGAGCTTGTGCCAAATGAAGTGACTCAAGGATGTCCTGCAACTCAGCCTGACTGTTTGGGGAACCCATGAGTTCCAACACCTCACGCGCATCATCAAACCGGCTTTGGGTGGTAAGCCAGCGTGCGCTTCGGGGAATCGTAAACAGCAGGCAGAAAAAGATAAAAGCCGGCACACTGGCCACGCCGAACTCCCAACGCCACTCGTGCGCTCCAAGCCTGAGCGAGCTGATAAGGTAATTCGAAAGGTATGCCAGCAGAATACCGATCACAATGTTGATCTGAAACGTACCGACGAGGCGCCCTCGCAGGTGTGCCGGAGCCAGTTCGGCGATGTACACAGGTCCGAGCACGGAGGAACCTCCAATACCCAGGCCACCGAGAAACCGCGCAGCGAGCAGCAGTGGGAGGCTTGGCGCAATTGCGCACCCGATCGAAGAGATCAGATAGAGAACTGCCGTAAGACGAAGCATCTCCCGAGAGCCATATCTCTGGCCGAGAACACCGGCTACGAGCGCACCAACGACTGTTCCCCATAAGGCAATGGAGACGGTAATTCCAAGCTGCCGCACTGACAACCCGAAGGCATGTGTTAACCCTGCTGTGGTCCCGGAGATCACCGCTGTATCGAAGCCAAAGAGCAATCCGCCCAGAGCACCGACTAGAGTGCTGCGGACTATATATTTATTTATGGACAAGCAGGTTCTCCTGACTGGTGGAAGTCGAATCTTGACGCTCGTACGGCAGCAGACAAGCGCCCAACAAACCGGCTCCAGAGCCAAGCTGTGCGCGCAAGATATAAGTCTTATGCCGTTCCAGAGCTGCAGGGTCTCCCTCGCCCGGTTCGGTTAGCCGGTACACGTAGCTACGTACACGCAGTTCACGAAACATGGACGGAGCAAACATCTCCCATGCCTCGCAAACACCGCCACCCAGAAGATAAAGAGGCAGATTCAGAGTGTTCACAAGCCCGGTAAGAGCGATTGCCAGCGAGTGACCAACTGTCTCGAAGATCGAGAGAGCTCGCGGTTCTCCTTCGCTCGCCATGAGGAAAATCGCATGCGAGCTGGCTGGCGCCTCCGAACCCATGCGCTCTCTAGCCATCCGCTGAATGGCCATAGCAGAAGCGTATTGTTCAAGGCAACCAAAACCGCCGCAGCCGCAGGGAGCCCCATCTTGATCCTTCACAATGGAGTGCCCGGCCTCTCCGCCCATACCGGTCGAGCCATGCCAGATCTGGCCATTCAGGATAAGCCCGTTGCCGACCCCGGTCCCTAAGGTCAGGATGCCTAAGGAGTCCACCTTTTGCTCGCGCCCGGCACCCAATCGAGCCTCTGCCAGAGCCGCGGCGTTGCCGTCGCTCTCAATGCTGACCGAGTGTGCAAGGCATGTCTCCACCGCGTTGCGAAGGTCGAAACCATCCCAGCCATGCAGATTCGGCGGATTACGCAGGATCCCTTCCGGAAGCTCCAGCGGCCCCGGCGTTCCGATGCCAACGCCTGCCAGTGCCCGGCCGTCATAGCCTTTCCTCTTCAGGCTGACCACCGCCTCGCAGAGGTCACGAACCACACGTTCTCGTCCCTCCACCAGCCGCGTGGGAAGAGAGATCGTGTCCATCAACCCAAGCGCTTCCGAGTACGAGGCGATACGGAGATTCGTCCCTCCGAGATCGACGCCGATCGAGTATGTCTGAGTCATAGCCCTTCCGTTAGTCTCGATCGACGTTGCGCCTGAAATGGACAATATCGCGTCACGAATTAGACCCGTCTACTGCGGCTAATAACGGGCAATACAGTCAAAGGTTAGCCTCGATCATTTTGGAGTCATAGAAGGCGGAGCTGCGTCTACCGCACTTCCCCACTGCTTGTTCGGCAAAGGCCCCATCGTCAGTGACAGCGTTCCGCCATCGACCATATCGGAGTGACTGAACCACGGCTTATTCCACGGTTTGCCATTGAGCGTTGCCGACTGGATATAGATATTCTTCGCGGAGTTGTTGTGCGCCACGATCGTGAAGTCATGCCCGTTGCCCAAGTGGATTGTCGCTTTATCAAAGATCGGGCTGCCGAGGATGTAGTCCGGACTGGACGGATCAACTGGATAAAATCCCAACGCACTCATCACATACCACGACGATGTCGACCCCTGGTCGTCCATGCCCGGGAATGCGAGTCCATACCGATCACTCCCGTACATCAGCGCAAGGATCTTGCGCGTCAACTCCTGGGTCTTCCACGGCTGCCCGCCCCAGTCATAGAAATACGCAGCCTGCTGGTCAGGCTGATTGCCCTGGACATACTGCCCGATCACGCCCGTGCAATCGCGGCAGATTCCTTTTGCGGTGTAAGGCGCGCTGAAGAACTCATCCAGCTTGGCGGTAAACTTTTCCCGTCCGCCCAGTAGATCGATCAGTCCCTGCACATCATGTGGCACCAGCCACAGCGTCGACCACCCTGACGCTTCTTTCATCATGAAATTGTAGTAAGGCTCTCGAGGATCGAATGGAGAGATCCATTGCCCGTCCTCCGTCTTTCCTCGCATAAATCCTGTACCCGGATCAAAGACATTCCTGAAGTTATGAGCACGCTTGAGGAATAGGTTGTAGTCATCCTCTTTGCCCAGTTTCTTCGCATAGAGCGCGAGTGCGTAATCGTCCCAGCTATATTCCAGCGTCGTCGCAACGCCGGCATTTCCGCCTGCATATGGCGGGCTCGGATTGCCCGGCGGAACCACATCCGGAATCCAACCCCTCTGCATATACTCCGCGAGATGGCCTCTGGGACCATTGGGATCCGTCGCATTCTTGCGCAGATAGTCATAGACCCCAGCCCAATCGAACTTCAGACCGCGCTCCCAGTCCCCCAGGTACATCAACGAGGCATTGTCCCCATGAAACGACGTCTCCATGTACCCCGACTCGCGAGCTGCATCCAGCTCCGACTGCAGAATATTGACCTTCACATCCGGCTCGAGCAACGTCAGCAACACAATCTGGTTTCGTCCCGTATCCCATAGCGGAACGGGGCCATAGCGATCATAAGCCGCCTGCTGAACCACCCCATTGCGATCGGTGAACTGCTCGCCCTTCCTTGCTCGTAGCTGCGGACTATAGAAGGAGTGGTACAGGCACGAATAGAACAGCATCTTCTGCTCTCGCGTGCCACCCTGCACCTCGATCCTATCCAGCTTCTTCGCCCACGCCTGTTCTGCCTGTTGCCGGACTGCATCGAAGTTCCATCCAGGCACCTCAGCCTTCAGCCTCTCCTCGGCCATCGCGTAGCTAACCCCGGAGGCAACCTTCACCAGAACCTGCTCTCCCGATGTCGTCGCAAACCGCAGATACGCGCCTGCGAAATGTCCTGAGATCGTTCGTGCATCCGGATCGACCTCATCGTCTCCCAGCAGCGAATATCCCGGATGCTCCGCGGGATGCTGCTTGAACGTTCCAAAGCTCGTAAACGGCCGAGAGAACTCTGCCACGAAATAGCTATGGCCATCACGCGATATCCCGCGAACCGTGTGATCGTCGACAACTTCTATATCTCCGCCGCCGCGGCCCAGATCCACAAGAATGTGCGCCTTCTCTGCCTGCGGAAACGTGAACCTGAATATCCCCGCCCAAGTGGTTGCGGTCATCTCTGCAAGCGTCTGATAGTCATCCAGGTAAACGCTGTAATATCCCGGAGAAGCCTTCTCGCGCGCCTTGCCATACACCGAAGCGCTGCGTTCAGGAGGCACCGTCCAGTCGCCGACCACCGGCATTACCGTCGGACTCCCATCCGCGCCACTCGTAAATCCGTAGATCATGCGATTGGGATAGAAGTAAGGCGCTCGCACCCCCGCCGGATAGTTCACATCCAGATTGGCATTAATCGGCCCGAGTTCCGTGGAGCTGTGCGGCAGCATCGCGGACGGAGACGTAAATCCCGAGTACAACTGCTCCCCGGGCGGTGGTGCGTTGCCGATCAGCTTCTGCTGATCAAGCGGTGCAGTACCTACCAACCCGTTAGCATAATCAACCGGCCGTTCGCCGTGAGACGCAGCCTTTTGCGCTCGCACGGTTGGAAGCATGAAGCCTCCGCAGACGAAGAGAAGACCTACGCATCGAATGGAACTCCGAGTAGCAATCATGCATGTCCCCTTGGCATTTCTAAGTCACGCAGCAATCGTTCACGTAGCGATAGAAGTGCGAACCGCCCTCAGAGCGCGTCCCTGCTCATCCAGGGACACACTCCAGGGGCTGCCGAACTTCAACGTCATTTCTGCATCCGGTCTACTTCCCTGGCGGCACCAGCGTAATGGCGAAGACCGCCACATTCCGGTTCTCCGGTAATGTGACATTGCGAACCTGTTTGGTCGGATCGAGAGAAAAGGAGTAGGCAAAAAGATGGAACGGATTGGAGTCCTGCGATCCATCCCCCGCCAGACGATACGGAACACGTACGGCCAACGTTTCTCCACGGACGTGACCCACTCCCGACCAGTCGCTGAGCGTCTGCGTGAAGGACGCTGAGGTTCCGTCGCTATAGTTCACCGTAAAGATCTGGTGGTCCTGGTTCCCTTCCACCGCTGTCGCAAGAATCCTGATGCTTGCGAAATTTCCCGCTGGAAGATCAACCGCCTTACTGGTGACTGCATCAGCCACATTCGGTGGCCCCAGCCTGAACACCACCTCGTCGCCCACCTGTTCCTGTCCAAGCGTCTCTTCGGAGAAAGCGAAACCACTGGCATCGAGAGCCGCCGACGTTTCAAACTTGGAACCGTCCTTGTAGATGCCAAACAGGTTGTACGCAGACGACAAATTCACCGGCACCGTTCCCGTCAGTACCGGAGTGATGGACAAAGCTTGCGTGACGCTGTGCGAAATCTCACCTGCCTCTCCGGAAACCGTAAGCGTCGCGGTCGCGGGAGGGGCCGACTTCGCCGCAGTCAGGGTCAAGGTGC
>Ga0302226_10000141_pt1 | contig 67241 bp, 60 predicted proteins | sample II_Palsa_E3_3_FD_193524 | JGI IMG/M metagenome (GOLD analysis project Ga0302226, IMG submission 193524) | Peat permafrost microbial communities from Stordalen Mire near Abisko, Sweden - II_Palsa_E3_3 | ecosystem: Environmental > Terrestrial > Soil > Palsa > Peat permafrost | place: Sweden...
CGCCGATTATCCGGGAAAACGAGCGGGAACGCGGCGCTGGATGTAGTGGCGCTTTGATCGGGACAGTGACCCGTCAGCTCACCATCTCAGCCGGTGCCATGCGTCGCACTGGATCCACCGACACCGAGTCCGCATCATTCATCAGCTGCAGCTGACCATCCTGGATCAGGCATTGCAGGCGCATGCCACGCTGCAGCAGCGCGACGAGTTCGGTGACGGTGGTCGCTGGAATGTCGAGCACAGTGAGGTTCTTGTTGCGGATCAACGAGGAGCCGATCTTGTTCCACCAGATCTCCGACGTATTGCCGCCGTAGTTGATCACCACTACCTGGCGCGAACGGCCGCAGGCTTTGCGGATGCGCGATTCGTCCGGCTGGCCTAGCTCGATCCACAGCTCGATCTCGTCGGTATACGCCTTGCGCCACAGCGCCGGTTCGTCCTCATCGCTGATGCCCTTGCCAAACTCCAGCCTGTCATCCGCATACAGCGCGAACGCAAGCAGCCGCACCATCAGGCGCTCCTCGGTTTCCGACGGGTGTCGAGCCAGGGTCAGTGCATGGGTGGCGTAGTAATGCCGATCCATGTCGCTGATCTGCAGTTCGACTTTGTAGATGGTGGAGTTCAGTGCCATGGGGGCGTGCCTTGAGACGACAACCAGCCATTCTACGCGTTGCGGTGGGGGTGCAGCCGGATGGGCTGCCATGGGTGGCGTCATTTGGTGGCGCGATTGCTGTGTGGGGCAATGCTTTCACCCACTTGTGGAGGCCTGATCAGCGCGCCGCACTCTACCCCCTCTCCCCTGTGGGGAGAGGGTAGGGGTGAGGGGCGGGTGCTCGCGGGAATGCCTATTCCCCGTCACCCCTGCGAAGGCAGGGGCCCAGCGCCCTTGGGCTTTACCAGCTGCCTTACCGCGATCTGCTGTCGCGTGCAGAGCAGATCGTCATCCTGCGAAGAGCAAGTCACTTTTGACGCGCGCTGCCCCTCTCCCTATGGGAGAGGGTTCGGGTGAGAATTGAGCGGGACCGCGGGCACTTGCCCCTTACCCTTTCAAGAGCCGATTCGCTTCGATCATAAGCAAAGCATCGCAACTGAAGATCGCCCGCACAGACGCAAAAGCCAAGCTGAAAAACTGTCGGCTCAGCAGGGCGCACTACACTGGCTGCAGCCATGACCCCGCCCATCGCATCTTTCATCCGCGCCCCCCACGCCAGCACCATCCACCTGCCACCCGGCGAATGGACCACCGTGCTCGACAGCCTGTGCGCACACTTCGCCACGATCAGCCGCGCGCAATGGCTGGACCGTATCTCCCGCGGCTTGGTGCTCGACGGGCAGGGCGTGGCGATTGGGCCTGATACGCCGTATCGGGTTGGGCTGCGCATTCATTACTACCGCGAGGTGTTGGACGAGGCGCCGATCCCTTTCGCCGAGACGGTGCTGCATGTCGATGAGCATCTGGTGGTGGCGGACAAGCCGCACTTCCTGCCGGTGACGCCGGCGGGTGGGTTTGTCGAGGAGACCTTGTTGCGGCGGCTGATCCGCCGGTTGGGCAATCCCGATCTGGTGCCGCTGCACCGGATCGATCGGGCTACCGCGGGGCTGGTGCTGTTCTCGGCGAACCGAGGCAGCCGGGCGCAGTATCAGGCGTTGTTTCGTGAACGCAGGATCGACAAGCGCTATGAGGCGTTGGCGCCAGCGTTGCCGGGATTGGCGTTTCCGCTGCTGCGCCATTCGCGCATCGTCGTGGGTGAGCCGTTCTTCCGCATGCAGGAGGTTGACGGGCCACCCAACAGTGAAACCCGAATTGAGGTGATCGAGCGTGGCGTGGAGTGCTGGCGTTATGCGCTGTATCCGGTCACTGGCAGAAAGCACCAGCTGCGCGTGCATATGGCTGCGCTGGGTGCGCCGATCCTGGGTGACACCTTGTATCCCGTGCTGACCGAAAAGGCGGCCGATGACTACCAGCGGCCGCTGCAATTGCTGGCGCACAGCCTGGCGTTTGTCGATCCCCTCTCCGGCAAGCCGCGACGGTTCGAGAGTCAGCTGAGCTTGTGAGGGCTGGCCGTAGGGCCAGAGAGAGGTCGGCGCTGCGTGTCAAGGGTAACCACGCGTGGCCATTCCACGCTATCTTCCGCAGCAGCATCCGTCCGGGGAGTAATAAACGTGAGTGCACAGCCATTGTCCAGCGCGACACCGCGCAACGAGTTGACCGTACGCGGGCTGATCATCGGCATCCTGATCACGCTGGTGTTCACGGCGGCGAACGTTTATTTCGGCCTCAAGGCCGGCCTCACCTTCGCCACGTCGATTCCGGCGGCGGTGATCTCGATGGCGGTGCTGCGCTATTTCAAGGGCTCCACGATGCAGGAGAACAACATCGTGCAGACGGTCGCTTCCGCGGCTGGCACGTTGTCGTCGATCATCTTCGTGTTGCCCGGGCTGATCCTGATCGGATGGTGGACCGGCTTCAATTACTGGACCTCGTTCGCGATCTGCGCGCTGGGCGGCATTCTCGGCGTGATGTATTCGATCCCGCTGCGCCGCGCGCTGGTCACCAACTCCGACCTGCCTTACCCCGAGGGCGTCGCCTGCGCCGAAGTGCTGAAGGTGGGTTCCGGTGGCGGCGATGGCGTCAGCGCCGAGGCAGCGGCTGAATCCAACCGTGCCGGACTGCTCTCCGTGCTGTGGGGTTCCATTGTCTCGGCCGTGTTTGCAGTAGTCGTTGCGACGCGCGTGTTCGCAGGCGACGTGGTGCAATTCTTCCGTGTCGGTGACAGGGGCGGCGTGACCGGGTTCGACTTTTTTCTCTCGTTCGCGCTGTTCGGTATCGGCCATCTGGTCGGGTTGTGGGTCGGCGTCGCGATGTTGGTGGGCGCGCTGATCGGCTGGGGTTGGGGTGTGCCGCATTTTTCCGCGCTGGCGCCGGGAGCTGGTTCGATCGCTGATCTGGCGCTTGCGACATGGAGCCATAAGGTCCGTTTCGTCGGCGCAGGCACCATCGGCGTTGCTGCGATCTGGACGCTGGCCAAACTGGTCAAGCCGGTCATCAGCGGGCTTAGCTCAGCGATGGCTGCCTCGCGCGTGCGCGGCGCCGGCAATGCGGCATTGCTGCCGCGCACCGAGCAGGACATCCCGATCAAACAGGTTGGCTTGATCTCGCTGATATCCCTGCTGCCAATCGGCTGGCTGATCGCGAACTTCGCGACGACTGCCGGCCACGGGCTCGGCGACCACATCGTGGCGTTGGTGGTCGGTGGGCTGATCTTCGTGGTTCTGATGAGCTTCTTCGTGTCCGCCGTATGCGGCTACATGGCTGGCCTGATCGGTTCGTCGAACAGTCCGTTGTCAGGTATCGGCATCATCGTGGTGATTGCCGCGGCGCTGCTGCTGGTGTTCGGCATCCGCTCGACGCTGCCTGTCGGCAGCGAGAAAGCGCTGGTGGCGTTTGCGCTGTTCATTACCTCGATCGTGTTTGCTGCCGCGGCGATCGCGAACAACAACCTGCAGGATCTCAAAACCGGTCAGCTGGTCGACGCGACGCCGTCCAAACAGCAGTGGGCGCTGGTCATCGGTGTGCTCGCCGGCGCTGCAATCATCCCGCCGATTCTGGACTTGCTCAATCACGCCTACGGGTTTGTCGGCGCACCGGGGCCGCAGCGCGCGCACGCGCTGGCCGCACCGCAGGCCGGGCTGATCTCGGCGCTGGCGCAGGGTGTGATCCAGAACAATATCGATTGGAGCCTGATCGAGATCGGCGGTGTGATCGGTGTGGTGATGATCATCATCGATGAGGTGTTGCGTCGCACGACGAAGTCCGCGCACCTGTCGCCGCTCGCGGTGGGCCTGGGCATCTACCTGCCGACGCAGAGCACGCTGATGGTGGTGGTCGGTGCCGTTGCCGGCTGGTGGTTCGACCGTCGCGCCGACCGCAGCTCGAAGAATCCCGAAGCGACCAAGCAACTCGGCGTGCTGCTTGCCTCCGGCATGATCGTCGGCGAGGGGTTGCTTGGCGTGGTCATCGCCGCGTTCGTCGCGTTTTCCGGAAAGGACTATCCGCTCGCCCTGGTCGGCGACACATTCGCGAACGGCCCGGCGCTGTGGGTTGGCGGCGCGGCGTTCGTCGTGGTGATGGTGCTGCTGTACCGCTGGGTGGGTCGATTGGGGCAGTCGTCGACAAACGCATAGCGAATGCCTGGGCGGACGCGGGAGCGCCGCCGCGGGGGTGGTCGTGTAGGGCCATGCAGCGATCGTCGGTAGGGTTCCGCAATTAATGTGGTTTTCGTTAATTGCCTGAAACAGTTGAGGCTCTACACTAGGCGGTCACCAAGGGAGTTTGTCGTCGCGTGGAGCAGCAAGAAAACGTCGAGCAGGTTCTGAGCGCCACCGAAGCCCTGGCGCCACCGAGCCAGCGCATGGTGGTGTTGCGCAGGCTCGCCGGGCCGCTACTGTCGGTGGGCATGCTGTGCCTCGCGTTGTGGGCGCTGCACCTGCTGGCCAAAGAGGTGAACTACCACCAGGTCCGAACCTACGTGCAGAGCATTTCGCGCGCGCGGCTCTTGCTGGCAGCGCTGCTGACCGCGATGGGCTACGCGGTGATGACGCTGTACGACCGTTTCGCACTGGCCTCGATCGGACGCAAACTGCCGTGGAAGCTGGTCACCCTGATTTCATTCATCAGCTACGCCTTCAGCAATGCAGTGGGCTTGTCGCTGCTGGTGTCAGGCTCGATTCGCTACAGCTTTTATATCCAGAGCGGCCTGTCCACCAAAGAGGTGGCGAAAGTGGTGCTGTTCTGCACCAGCAGTTTTTGGCTGGGTCTGCTGGCGCTGACCGGGGTGACCTTGCTGTGCGTACCGCTGCCGCCGGAACTGCCGCTGGCGGCGTTCCGCGTGCCATGTGCCTTGCTGCTGACGCTGGTACCACTGGCCTGGCTCGTCGGTGGCTTGATCAAACGTCCCATACGGATCTGGCGCTGGCGCGTGAGCATGCCGTCGGTGGCTACCGGCGTGCGACAGATTCTGGTGGGTGCGTTCGATTGGGGATTGGCTGCGGCCGTGCTCTATGTGCTGATGCCGGACGAGCTGAATAACGGATTCGGCCATTTCCTGGCGATCTTCGTGATCGCCCAGATCATCGGACTGATCAGCCACGTGCCCGGTGGCCTGGGTGTATTCGAGGCGGTGATGCTGGCCGGTTTCGGTGCCACTGGCAACGAGGCGCTGGCCGCGCCGATCATTGGCGCGCTGGCGGCGTTCCGCGTCATCTATTACCTGTTGCCGTTGTGCATGGCCACCGTATTGGTGCTGCAGCGCGAGGCACGCGGGCTACGGCAAAAATCGCTGTTGACGCCTTGGTTCACTGGACTGCTGCCCTCGTTCTTTGCCGGCCTGACGCTGGTTTCCGGCGCGGTGCTGCTGTTTTCCGGTGCGACTCGGGCGCTGCCCAAGCGCATGGATATTCTGCGCGACGTGCTGCCGCTGTCGGTGCTGGAAGTCTCGCATCTGCTGGCAAGCGTGATCGGCATGCTGTTGCTGATCCTTGCCCGCGGCCTCCAGCGGCGACTGGACGCGGCCTATTGGCTGACCTTGGTATTACTGGTGGCTGGCGCGGTGTTCTCGCTGCTGAAAGGCATCGACTACGAGGAAGCCACGCTGCTCACCTTGCTGGCGATGGCGCTGGCACCGGCGCATTGGTTGTTCTATCGGCGCGCGTCGCTGTTCAGTACCACTTTTTCGATCGGCTGGATCATTGCGATCCTGGCCGTATTTGGCTGCGCGACCTGGCTGGTGCTGTTCAGCTACAAGCACGTCGCTTACAGCAGCGACCTGTGGTGGGAATTCAGCTTCTACCAGGGCGGTGCGCCGCGCGCGTTGCGCGCACTGGTGGCTGCGGCGGCAGCCGGCATGCTGTTTGCGCTGGCCAGCCTGATCCGACCGCGGCGGCTTGATCCCGAGCCGCCGACCGAGGCGGACCTGGCGCGGGCGTTGCCACTGATCAAGCAGTTTCCCTCCGCGCAGGCACATCTGGCCTTGATGGGCGACAAGACGTTGTTGTTCGATCCCGAAGGCAAGGCCTTTGTGATGTACGACATCGAAGGTCGCAGCTGGGTGACCATGGGCGATCCGGTCGGCAATGACGACGCAGCCCGACGTGAGCTGGTGTGGATGTTTCTCGATCAGTGCGAACGTGCCGGTGGTTGGCCGGTGTTCTATCAGGTGAGCCCGGAGGATCTGGATCTGTACCTGGAAGTGGGCATGAGCCTGCTGAAGATCGGTGAGGAAGCGCGCGTACGGTTGGCTACCTTCAACCTGGATGGCAAGTCGAAGAAGACCCTGCGCGGCACGGTGAACAAACTCGCGCGCGATGGCTTGCGGCTGGAAATCGTGCCAGCGGCCGAAGTGGGTCCTCTGTTGCCGCGTCTCAAGCAAATTTCCGACGCCTGGATGCTCGACAAGCGGGTGCGCGAAAAGCGTTTCTCGCTGGGCGCGTTCGAACCGCTCTATCTGGTGCGCACGCCGATGGCCCTGGTGTGGCAGAACGACCAACTGGTGGCGTTCGCGAATCTGTTTCTCAACGAGACCAAGCATGAAGCGTCGCTGGACCTGATGCGCTTTCTGCCCGAGGGTCCCGCCGGAATCATGGATTATCTGTTTGTGGAACTGATGCAGTGGGCGCGTCAGGAAGGCTACGAATGGTTCAACCTGGGCATGGCCCCGCTGGCCGGCTTGCAGAACCGGCGGCAGGCGCCGCTATGGAACCGATTCGGTGCGCTGGTGTTCGGTCGCGGCGAGCGCTTCTACAATTTCCGTGGACTGCATCGCTACAAGGATAAATTTGATCCGGAGTGGGAGGCGCGCTATATGGCCGTGCCTGGCGGTATCGCGCTGCCGATGATCCTGGCCAATGTCGCCAGTCTAATTTCGGGCGGCCTTTCCGGTGTGGTGCGCCGATGAAACGCGGGACGTGGGTCACGCTGGCAATCATCACTGCCTGCCTGGTGGGCGGCGTGCTGGTGTGGAGTCCGTGGTCGCGCGTGAGCCTGGAGCAGACCACGGTGGTGCTGCCCGTTGCCAGCATAAGCACGGCGCCACCGGCCGGCAAAGATGACGTCATGGCGATCATCTATTCGGGCGACGGCGGCTGGGCCGACCTGGATCGGCGCCTAGGCATTTCGTTCATCGATCGCGGCATTCCGGTGCTTGGCGTCAATACGTTCAAGTACTACTGGCGCAACCGTACGCCGGACGAGTCGGCGCAGGAACTCGACGCGCTGATGACGAAATACGTTGCGGTGTGGGGCAAGCAGCGCATCTGGTTGGTCGGGTACTCCTTTGGAGCCGATGTGCTGCCGACCATCGTAGGCAAGCTCAGCCCGGCCAATCGCGCGCGCATCACCCAGATGGTGCTGCTGGCGCCCAGCAAGGAAGCGAACTTCGAGATTGCCCTCGAGGGTTACATGATCAAGCAGGGCTGGTGGCAGGAGCACCTCAAGACGCTGCTGCAGAGCCTCAATCCGATCAAAGACTACGACGCGATGCCGCCGTTGCAGGCGCTGGACAACAAGCCACCGGTGATCTGCTACTACGGCCTCGACGACAGCGACGACACGGTGTGCACCGAAACTGATCTGCCGAAGTGGGTCGTCGTCCACCCCAAGAAGGGCGATCACCATTTCGACGGCGGCTATCAGCCGTTGGCGAAGCAGATGCTGGATGAGCTGCCCTCCAGTGCCTCGACGGTCGGCTTGCCACACTGATCGACGCTCCGCGTTGAATCGTGTTGACGCATTTTCCTGAGCAGTGGCGCACTATTGAACGCCACGGCCGGGCGCGGCGTCTGGCTGCCACGACAGCGAGGAGACTCCCATGTTGGATTGGCTGGGTTACCGTAAGGAACTGATGGGGCGCATTGGCGACATCGCCAAGCTGAGCCCGGATACGGTGAAGGGTTACCAGACCCTGTCCGGCGCCGGCGAAAAGACCGGTCTGTTGGACGCCAAGACGCGCGAGTTGATTTCACTGGCGGTGGCGGTCACCACCCGCTGCGACGGCTGCATCACCGTGCATGTCGCTGAGGCCTTGAAGCATGGCGCGACCCGCGAGGAAATCGCCGAAGCGCTTGGCGTGGCGATTGCGATGAATGCCGGCGCTGCGTTGGTCTATTCGGCGCGGGCGATGGATGCGGTCAGCGCATACTCCAGCAGCTGAGTCTGCACGGCAAGCGGGGCGGGATGATGACGCTTGCCGGCTGTTTGGCCGACGGCCACGTACAATGCCGCCTTCGTTTCATGGTTGAAGAGATCACGTGACTGCTGTCGGTGTATTTGCGGCCGCGCCGGATTCGGCGCTGGCTGCTCTGTTTGTTCCCTTCGAGTCGGCAGAGTTGCGTCTGCCGCAGGATGGTCGCGTGCTGTTTCTGCGCGCCCGTGCTGGCGTTCGCTTGCGCGAGATGGCCCAGCCCGGCTGGTTGTGCGAACAGAGCTTCATGCCGTTTGCCGACGAGCTGGGCCGCAACGGTTTGCGCGTGGGTGAACCTGCCGCTGATGAAGTGTTCCCAGTGGTGCTGGTGTTACCGCCGCGTCAACGCGACGAGGCACGCGCATTGTTCGCGCGCGCAGTGCGCCACGCGGCGCCGGGTGGCACGGTGGTGGTGAGCATGCCGAATGCCGAGGGCGCGAAGTCCGGCGAGGCGGATCTGGCGAAACTGGTCGGTACCGTGCAGCACCTGTCCAAGCATAAATGCCGGGTGTTCTGGAGCACGCCGAACGCGGCCGGAGTCAACCAGACATTGCTGGATGAATGGCTGGCATTGGATGCGCCGCGTGAAGTTGCCGACGGCTACATCAGTCGACCCGGCCTGTTCGCGTGGGATCGCATCGATCGCGCCTCGGCGCTGCTGGCGGCGCACTTGCCGAACGACCTGCATGGGCGCGTGGCCGATCTTGGTGCCGGTTACGGTTACCTGGCCACCCAGGTCATCGCGCGCTGTCCGCAGGTCAGCGCGATCGATTTGTACGAGGCCGAGGCACGCGCATTGGAGCCGGCACGGATCAATCTTCAGCGAGCCCAACGCGAATGCGGACGTGAGCTGGATGTGTCGGTGCAATGGCATGACGTTACCCGCGGGCTGCCGCAGCGTTACGACGCCATCGTCAGCAATCCGCCGTTTCATCAGGGGCGTGCCGATTTGCCGGAGTTGGGTCGTGCGTTCATCACCAGCGCGGCCGAGGCGTTGCAACCGGATGGCCGTCTATGGCTGGTGGCGAACCGGCATCTGGCTTACGAGGCAATATTGACCGCGCGTTTTCGCCATGTGCGCAGCGTGGTCGTGCAAGAGGGTTTCAAGGTGATCGAAGCTAGTGGGGTGCGTGGATGAAACTGGTCAAGCTGATCGCGAACCTGGGGTATGGCAGCCGCAAGGATGTGTCGCAGATGTTCCGCGCCGGTCGCATCACCGATCCGGATGGCGAAGTGTTGTACGCCGACGACGTTGTGGCGCACGAACACATCCGCATCGATGACGAACCGCTCGATCCTCCGGCCGGGTTGATCCTGATGCTCAACAAGCCGCTGGCGGTCACCTGTTCGCGCAAGGATCCCGGGCGGGTGGTGTATGACCTGCTGCCGCCGCGCTACAACGTGCGCACCCCGGTGTTGTCCAGCGTGGGACGGCTCGATCGCGATACCACTGGCCTGTTGCTGTTCACCGACGATGGCGCGCTGCTGCACCGGATCATTTCACCGAAGGCACAGGTGACCAAGGTGTACGAGGCTACGCTGGCGCAGGATCTGCGCGGCGACGAGGCTGAGCTGTTTGCCAGCGGCACGTTGCTGCTGGAATCGGAAAAGGAGCCGCTGGCGCCCGCCATGCTTGAAGTGCTCGGGCCGCGTCACGCCCGGCTCAGTGTGACCGAAGGTCGTTATCACCAGGTGCGACGGATGTTCGCGGCTACCGGCAATCACGTCGAGACGTTGCAGCGCATCGCGGTTGGTGACCTTGTGCTGGGTGAGTTGCCGCTCGGTGAATGGCGTGTGCTCAACGCTGATGAGATCGCGTTGATTTTTAGCGGCGGCCCCTGAGGGGCTGCGCGCTCTGCTCGTCATTCCTGCGAAGGCAGGAATCCAGCGCCCTTGCTCATCAAGAGCTTTGGGCCACCAGGTCCAAGCTCTTTCGCTCGTCATTCCTGCGAAGGCAGGAACCCAGCGCCCTTAGCGCTCAAGAAACATGGGGCTACTGGGTCACTCGCTTCGCTCGCCCCTTCGGGGCCGCTCTTCAAACGTTCTGCGCGCTTTGCGCTTGTCCTGCCTTCGCAGGAATGACGAGCGGGCCTTCGCAGGAATCACAAGTGGGGTAACGGTTATTCGAGGTGCCTTAGTTATTCCAGGCGCCTTGGTTATGCGAAGTGTCCTAGAGCATGTGCACCGCTGTCGGAATCGTCGCGCCGTACCACTTGTGCCGTTCGTCGCGGCAGCTTGGGCTGCCCATCGCGTACTTGCGGCAGATTGCCGGGCGATCCTCGTAGATCGTGCAGCCGGACGTATTTGGATTGACGGCGACACACCAGCCGTCCTCACCCTTGGCGAGTGTTTCCATGCCGTGCAGATCGCGATGGACCAGCCATTCCGGCACGTGGTCGTCCGGCATCAGCACGACAGTGAGGCGGCAGCAGATTGCTTCACAGGACGTGCATCGCACGCTCGGATCGACACTTTCCGCGTAGGGATCGGGGAGATTGTTCACTGCCCAGCATGACACCTTCGTTCCGCGGGAATGTGAATCGCACGTCATCAACGGATGCAATCACACCTTCGTTTCGCGCCATAGTGCCTGCCAGCCATCGGTGCCCAGGCGTTGCAGTGTCTCGATGTTGCGCCGGTAAATGCTGTCGGTATCGCTCATCGCTTCCATCGCGCGCTCGATGCTCGATTCGCGCAGCAGGTGCAGTGTGGGGTAGGGCGAGCGGTTGCTGAAGTTCTCGATCGCGTCGGGCGCGCTTTCGGCGAACTGGTAGTCGGGATGAAAGCTGGCCACCTGCCATTCACCTTCCAGCCCCAGCGTCTGCACGGCCGCATCGGCGACATCAAGGAAATCGTTGTAGTCGAGAAAATCCGTTAGCACGAAGGGGTGGATCAGCAGACCGGTTTCGCATTCGTCCGGCGTCAGCGCGTTCAGCGACTGCAGTTCGCCACACAGATCATCCAGCAGCGCATCGCTGTCGCGCGCATGGCTCACGCGCATGCGCAACTTGCCCTGCACATGCGGCGCGCGGGCGAACGGGCACAGGTTGAGCCCGATCACCGCACGCTCCAGCCAGCGCGTGGTGGCAGCGATGTATGGCGCGTCCTCGGGCAGTGCGTCGGCGTTGAGGTTGGTGGACGGCGGTGTGTCGGTCATGCGCTTCTCGGGTGGATGCTGGCGGCGGCGACTATAGCGCCATGCGCATCTATGGAACCTCGAAAACTCGCTCTTCAGCCCGTCATTCCTGCGAAGGCAGGAACACAGCGCCCCTGGCTTCCGAGGGACATCAGGCCACTGGGTCCCTGCCTTCGCAAGGATGACGAGCGGGGTTTGCCGTCATTCCTGCGTAGGCAGGAACCCAGCGCCCCTGGCTTTCGAGGGACATCAAGCTACAGCGTCCCCGCTTTCGCAAGGATGACGAGCGGGGTTTGCCGTCATTCCTGCGTAGGCAGGAACCCAGAGTCCTTGGCATTCGAGGGACATCAGGCTACTGGGTCCCTGCCTTCGCAGGGATGACGAGCTGGGGGGCGGGTCATTCGACGTGCACTGTAGGGCTCTTGCATGTATCGATCTGCGCCCGAATATAGGGTCCGCCCATTTTGCAGATCTTGCCGCCCATGTTTAACCCTCGCTTCGACAACGCATTTGTCCGCGACGTGCCCGGTGACTCCGAGCACGGGCCGCGTTTGCGCCAGGTCGAGGGCGCGCTGTATTCGTCGGTCGATCCCACGCCGGTTGCCGCGCCGCGCGTGCTGGCACATTCGGCCGAGATGGCGGCAGTGCTGGGCTTCAGCGAGGAAGATGTCGCCACGCCGGAGTTCGCACAGGTGTTCGGGGGCAATGCCCTGTTGAATGGCATGCAGCCGTACGCAGCGAATTACGGCGGTCACCAGTTTGGTCACTGGGCTGGACAGCTCGGTGACGGACGCGCGATCTCGTTGGGCGAAGTCATCAATGCGGCGGGCGAGCGCTGGGAGTTGCAGCTCAAAGGCGCCGGGCTGACGCCGTATTCGCGCGGTGCGGATGGTCGCGCGGTGCTGCGTTCGTCAATACGCGAATTCCTGTGCAGCGAGGCGATGCATCACCTCGGTGTACCGACCACGCGCGCGCTGAGCCTGGTCGATACCGGTGAGCCGGTGCTGCGTGACATGTTCTACGACGGTCATGCCAAAGCGGAGCCCGGTGCCATCGTCTGCCGCGTCGCGCCCTCGTTCATCCGTTTCGGTAATTTCGAGTTGCCGGCTTCGCGCGGGGATACGGCGCTGTTGAAACAACTCGTTGACTTCACCATCCGCCGCGACTATCCGGAGCTGCAAGGGCAGGGGGAAGCGCTATACGCGGAATGGTTTGCGCAGGTGTGCGAACGCACCGCGACGATGATCGCGCACTGGATGCGCGTGGGTTTCGTGCATGGCGTGATGAACACCGACAACATGTCGATCCTCGGTCTCACCATCGACTATGGCCCTTATGGTTGGGTCGATAACTACGATCCGGAATGGACGCCGAACACTACCGACGCGCAACGCCGCCGCTATCGCTACGGCCAGCAGCCGAACGTGGCGTGGTGGAACCTCAGTCGCCTGGCAGGCGCGCTGGCTCCGTTGTTTGCAGGTGTCGAGCCGTTGCAGGCTGGACTGGACCGCTATGTCGCGACCTATGGCGCCGCCGACCGCGCCAACATAGCCGCCAAGCTCGGTCTGGCCGAGTGCCGCGATGACGACGTGGCGTTGATGCAGTCATTGCAGGCGCTGATGGAGCAGGCGGAGATCGACATGACGCTGTGGTTTCGTGCATTGGCCGACGTCGATACGCAGGCGCCGACGCTGGCGCCGTTCCACGACGTGTTCTACGACGAAACAAAGCGGCAGGCTGCAGAACCCGCACTCAAAGACTGGCTGCTGCATTACGTCGCACGGCTCGCCACCGATCCACAATCGCCTGAACAACGTCGAGTGGCCATGCGCGGCGCCAACCCTAGGTACGTGCTGCGCAACTATCTGGCCCAGCAGGCGATCGACCGTGCCGAAGAGGGCGATGCCAGCGGCGTCGATGAACTACTCGAGGTCATGCGCCATCCCTATGACGACCAGCCCGGTCGCGAGGCATTTGCGCAGAAACGGCCGGATTGGGCCCGACACAAGGCCGGCTGTTCGATGCTGTCGTGCAGTTCTTGAGCGTGGCACCCGCCCAAACGGCCAGGGGCCGGCATGGCCGACCCCTGGATTCAACGACTTTGGTGCCCTCGAGACGATTCGAACGTCCGACCTGTCCCTTAGGAGGGGACCGCTCTATCCAACTGAGCTACGAGGGCAGCGGCGGGATTTTCGCATGGATTCCAGGCAGGTGCGATCCGGCCATGCAATCCGATCCTAACGGGGGGCCTGCTAGAATTACCGTTTTTACGCCATCAATTCACGGTGCCCGCGGGCACCACGCAAGTTCAGGAGACACCCATGTCCCACGCAATCCTCACCGCGCTTGGCCTCAATGGCGAGCAGTCCGGTAGCTACCTCGGGCAGGGCGAGTGGTCCAAGACCACCGACGCCGGCACGTTGCAGCCAGTGAACCCTGCCAACGGTGAAGTGCTCGGTACCGTGCATGCATCCAGCGCCGCCGATTACGAAGTGATCGTCAAGCGTGCGCAGGCCGCATTCAAGGTCTGGCGCACCACGCCAGCGCCGCTGCGTGGCGAAGCGGTGCGCCTGTGCGGTGAGGCGCTGCGCAAGAACAAGGATGCGCTGGGTTCGCTGGTCGCGCTGGAAATGGGCAAGATCAAGCCCGAGGGTGACGGCGAAGTGCAGGAGATGATCGACATTGCCGATTTCGCGGTGGGCCAGAGCCGCATGATGTACGGCTCCACCATGCACTCGGAGCGTCCGGGTCATCGCATGTACGACCAGTACCATCCGCTCGGCCTGGTCGGCATCATCAGCGCGTTCAACTTCCCGGTCGCGGTGTGGGCATGGAATACCTTCCTGGCCACCATTTGCGGCGATATCTGCATCTGGAAGCCGTCGCCGAAGACGCCGCTATCGGCCATCGCGACGATGAAGATCTGCAATGAGGCGCTCAAAGCTGGCGGCTTCCCGGATCTGTTCTTCCTGTTCAACGATGCCGGCACGGAGCTGTCGCAGGCATTCGTCGAAGACAAGCGCATCCCGCTGATCAGTTTCACCGGCTCGACCAAGGTCGGCCGCATGGTCGGCGAGCGCGTGGCGCATCGCATGGGTCGCTCGCTGCTGGAGCTGGGCGGCAACAACGCGATCATCCTGGACGAAAGTGCGGACCTGAAGCTGGCGATCCCGGGCATCGTGTTCGGCGCCGTCGGTACTGCCGGTCAGCGCTGCACCACCACGCGTCGTCTGTTCGTGCACGAGTCGATTCATGACAATGTCGTCGACACGCTGGTGAAGGCCTATGGCCAGGTCGAAGGCAAGATCGGTGACCCCACCCTCGCTACCACGCTGATGGGTCCGCTCAACAGCCCCGAGGCCGTGCAGGGTTATCTCGCTGCGATCGAGAAGGCCAAGGCCGCCGGTGGCAAAGTGCGTACGGGCGGCAAAGCGCTCACCGATCGCAAGGGCAACTTCGTGCTGCCGACTATCGTCACCGGCCTGAAGAATGCCGATGACGTGGTACAGACCGAAACGTTTGCGCCGATCCTCTACGTGATGCCGTTCAAGACGCTGGATGAGGCGATCGAACTGCAGAACGCCGTACCGCAGGGCCTGTCCTCGTCGATCTTCACGCAGAATCTGCGCTCGGCCGAGCAGTACCTGTCCGCAGCGGGTTCGGACTGCGGTATCGCGAACGTCAACATCGGCACCTCGGGTGCTGAGATCGGCGGCGCGTTTGGTGGCGAGAAGGAAACCGGTGGCGGTCGCGAATCCGGGTCCGATGCGTGGAAGGTCTACATGCGTCGCCAGACCAATACGATCAACTACTCCGATGCATTGCCGCTCGCTCAGGGCATCAAGTTCGAGTTTTAAATCCAATGAGTCGATCACGGGCGGTTCGCTGCCCGTGATCGATGACGATGCACGACGGCGCTATTTCCACTTCGACCTGAGTGAGCGACCTGATGAGCTATCAACCTTCCTACCGAACCACCACCAGTTCGCTGGCGATCGTGAGCCTGATATTCGGCATCCTTTCGTGGTGTCTATTGCCATTTATCGGCGCGATCGTGGCGGTCGTCTGCGGTCACCTGGCACGCAGCGAAATCCGTCGCTCGACCAATGGCCCGATTGAAGGTGACGGCATGGCCGTGGCCGGTCTGGTACTGGGCTATCTGCATCTGCTGTTGTGCGTGCTGCTGATCATGATCGGCATTGCCGCGCTGTTCTTTGGCCTTGCCCTCACGCATTGGCACTGGCATTGACAGGAATCCGATGACTACCCAGCCGACTTCTCCGCCGTACGATTTTCAGGATTATCGCGTCGTCGTTGCTGGTGGCAGCCGCGGCATCGGTCGCAGTATTGCGCTGGCGTTTGCCCGGGCTGGCGCCGCCGTGTCGATCTGCGCACGCAGCGAAGGTGCGCTGGAAGAAACCCGGCAGGCGATCGCTGCTTGTGATGTTGTCGCCCATGCGCAGTCTTGCGATCTGGCCGACGCCAAGGCGATTGAGAGCTATATCGAGAATGCTTCCAGCGCACTCGGTGGCATCGACGTGCTGGTCAACAATGCCAGCGGTTACGGCTTTGGCGACAACGACGAGGCATGGCTCGCCGATTTCAACGTCGACCTCATGGCCGCGGTGCGCGCCTCGCGTGTGGCGCTGCCGCATCTGGTGAAGTCAACGCGCGCGTGCATCCTGCACACCAGCTCGATTGCCGCGTTGCGCCCGCGCGGCGGCAGCCCGTCCTACGCGGCGATGAAGGCGGCGCTTAGTCACTACACCTCGTCGCAGGCGCTGGTGCTGGCCGAACAGCGCATCCGCGTCAATGCCATCGCGCCGGGTTCAATTGAATTTGTCGATGGCATGTGGGATCGCTGCAAGCATGAGGATCCGGCGCGCTATGCCGCCGTACTGGCGAAGATCCCGTTCGGCCGTTTTGGTGCGCCGGAGGAAATTGCCCACGCGGCGCTGTTCCTGGCGTCGCCGTGGGCCGGCTGGATCACCGGCCAAACCCTGGTCGTCGATGGCGGCCAGATGCTCAATGGCTAGGTCGACGACATGAGCGAACTGCATTCCACATCGCGCTTCAGCGATCGCGTCGATGACTACGTACTTTACCGGCCGGACTACCCGCCAGCACTGCTGGCCTGGCTGCAACGCGAACAAGGCGTCGACACCGGCTGGCGCGTTGCCGATATTGGCGCAGGCACCGGTATCTCCTCGAAGATGTTTCTCGATGCCGGCTATCGCGTGACGGCGGTGGAGCCGAATGCGCCGATGCGCTCCGCTGCTGAACTCTGGCTGGAGGCGTACGAAGGTTTCGACGCCGTCGACGGTAGCGCAGACGCCACCGGGCTGGACGATGGCAGCGTGGATCTGGTTATCGTGGCGCAAGCGTTCCACTGGTTTGACGAGCAGGCAACGCGGCGCGAATTCGCGCGCATTCTGCGCCCCGGTGGGTTGGCAGCGATCTGGTGGAATTCGCGCCGGCTGAGCGGTACGCGCTTTCTCGAAGGTTACGAGGCGCTGCTGCAGAAGTTCGGCACCGATTACGTCAGCGTGGCTGAACGCTACGCTGACGATGCACAGATGCGCGCCTGGTTTGGCGACGGTTATCGTGGCAGCGCCAGTTTCGAGCACGGCCAGCGGCTGAATTTCGAGGCTCTACGCGGCCGGCTGATGTCCTCTTCCTATGCGCCGAAGGCGGGACACCCCCAGCACGAGCCCATGCTGCAGGCACTGCGCGAGCTGTTCGACGCCTGCCAGGAACTCGGCACGGTAAGCTTCGATTACGACACCCGCATTTTCGCGGGCCACCTGGCCTGACCCATGTACGACTACCTGCGTCCGCTGTTGTTCAAGCTCGATGCCGAGACCGCGCATCGCGTCACCCTGTACGGCCTGGGCGTGGCTCAGCGCAGCAATTTCGCGCGCTGGATCGCCAAGCCACCGGTTGATTTGCCGACCACGGTGTTCGGCATTACGTTCCCGAATCCGGTGGGCTTGGCCGCGGGCCTGGACAAGAATGCCGAACATCTCGATGCGCTCGATGCACTCGGTTTCGGCTTCATCGAAGTGGGCACCGTAACGCCGCTGCCGCAGCCGGGCAATGACAAGCCGCGGATGTTTCGGCTGCCGCAGCATGAGGCGATCATCAACCGTCTCGGCTTCAACAACGGCGGCGTCGATGCGCTGGTGCGCAACGTGCAGCAGTCCAGCTACCACGGCGTGCTCGGCATCAATATCGGCAAGAATAAAGACACGCCGAACAATAAGGCGGTCAACGATTATCTGATCTGCCTGGGTCGCGTCTACGAACACGCCAGCTACATCACGGTCAATATTTCCTCGCCGAATACCCAGGGCCTGCGCGATCTGCAGGAGGAGGCGACGCTGCGTCGCTTCATCTCGATATTGCGCGAAGCGCAGGAGCGGCTCGGCTCGCAGCATGGGCAGCGCAAGCCGATGCTGCTGAAGATCGCGCCGGATCTGACCGAGGCGGAACTGGACGCGATCGCCGAAGTACTGTTGAGTACCGGCATCGATGGCGTGATCTGCAGCAACACCACCATCGACCATGCCGCGGTGGCCGACGATCCTCGCGGCCACGAGATTGGCGGCCTGTCCGGCAAGCCGTTGTTTGCGCGCGCCACGGCGGTGCTCGCCGGTATGAGCAAGCGCTTGCAAGGACGCATTCCGCTGATCGGCGTCGGCGGCATTCTCGATGGCAGCGATGCCGCCGAGAAGATCGACGCCGGTGCGGCACTGGTGCAGGTTTATTCGGGCCTGATCTATCGCGGTCCACAACTGGTGGGCGAATGCGTCAATGAGATCCGCCGTCAACGCGAAGATGCACTTGCTGGCCTCGCACCCGATGAGCGTCGCCATGCCGACTGAGCGAATTGACCCGCCAGCGCGCCGACATGACCGGCCGGCTGACCGAGTGGACATGGGTGGCTACACACTGATCGAAAACGCGTCGCTGGCGAACCGCAACACGTTGCGTATTGCCGCGCGGGCGAAGTTGCTGGCGGAAATTCGCGACGCCAGCCGGTTGCCCGAGCTGCTGGACTTTCCGGCCGTCCGCAACGATCGCTTGCTGGTACTTGGTGAGGGCAGCAATGTGCTGTTCACCGGCGACTTCGACGGCACCGTGCTGGTGATGGCTACCAGTGGCGTGCAGGTGGAGAGCGACGGTGACAGCGCCCGTATCGCAGTGGCCGCTGGCGAGCGCTGGGATGACTTCGTGCGCTGGACACTGGGCCAGGGCTATGCCGGGCTGGAAAACCTGATCCTGATTCCCGGTACGGTGGGCGCTGCACCGATCCAGAACATCGGCGCTTACGGCTGCGAAGTGGCTGAGTTCATCGAGAGTGTGGAAGCGTGGGACACGCGCGAGCGCTGTGTGGTGACGCTCGACAAGGCTACTTGCGCGTTCGCCTATCGCGACTCGTTGTTCAAGCACGAGGCAGGGCGCTACATCGTTACCGCGGTGCGTTTCGTGCTGCCACGCAGCCGCCCGCTGCGCACCGACTACGCAGGGATCAACGAGCAGCTGGCGCGCATGGGCGTGGATAAACCTGCGCCGTTCCATGTCGCTGAAGCGGTGGTGCACCTGCGCATGAGCAAGCTGCCCGATCCAGCAGTGATCGGCAACGCCGGCAGTTTTTTCAAGAACCCCATCGTCGATGCCACGCAGATCGAACAGCTGAAACGCGATCATCCTGGGCTCGCCGTCTGGCCGCAGCCCGACGGTCGCTGCAAAGTGTCCGCTGCCTGGTTGATCGAGGCGGCTGGCTTCAAGGGCGTGCGCGAAGGCGACGCCGGTATTTCCCAACGTCACGCGCTGGTGCTGGTCAATCACGGCAACGCGAGTGGCCCTGAGTTGTGGGCGCTGGCGCAACGGGTGATTGCCGGTGTGCAGGCGAAATTCGGTGTGCGGCTGGAGCCGGAGCCGTTGGTGATTGGTGACGTGCAGTCAGCTTGATCGCAGGTCGTCTTCAAACCGGTGTTCGTCGCCAGCAGGTATGCCTTATGGCACACACAGACAAACATCGGCACGCGCAGAATCGAATAGACCAGGCAACAGCACATAAGGCTGGCGACGCAGCCACGCACCGTCCGGCAAAAAACACAAGGAAGCACAGGCAATGAAGTCGAACAAAGTCAAATCCCTGACATGGAGCGTACTGCTGGGCATGGGACTGCTGGGAGGTGTCGCCCATGGCGATACCACGACGGCGGCCGCCGCGAGCCAGAACAGCAACGTGCTGCGCGCGACCCTGAAGAACGGGCTGCGTGTGGTGATTGTGCGCGACACCCTGGCACCGATGGTGACTACGCAGATCACCTATCTGGCCGGCGGCTATGAAACACCGAAGGGCTACCCCGGCACGGCGCATGCGCTGGAACACATGATGTTTCGCGACAGCACCGGCATGACCGGCGCCCAGTTGAACGAGATGACCGGCAAGATGGGTGGCGACAACAACGCCTTCACCACCAATGACGCGACCCAGTACTACTTCGTGGCGCCCTCGGCCTATCTCGACATCCTGCTGCATATCGAAGCGACGCGGATGCAGGGGCTGCTGGTCAGCGACAAGGACTGGGCGCTGGAGAAAGGCGCGATCGAGCAGGAAGTCTCTCGCGATATTTCCGACCCGGGCTTCCTCGCGTTCGAAAAGGCCGAGGGTGCCATGTTTGCGGGTACCGGCTACGCCGCCGATCCGCTGGGAACGCGTCCCTCCTTCGACAACACCACGCCCAGCCTGTTGCGGCATTTTCACCGCGACTGGTATGTGCCGAACAACGCGATCTTCGTGATCGTCGGCGATGTCGATCAGCAGGCCACGCTGGCCAAGGTGAAGCAGCTTTTCGAATCAATTCCCGAGCGCGCCACGCCCGAACGTAAGCCGGTCGAGCTGCAGGCGTTCAAGTCGCAGACCATCTCCGGCAGCACGCCGCAAGGTACCGGTTCGGTGCAGTTCCTCTACCGCATGCCGGGCATGCAGACCAAGGATTTCGCTGCAATACAGGTGCTGATGGACGTGCTGGGCAACGCGCGCAGCCAATTGTCGGAACTGGCCGTGCAAGGCAAGGTGCTCAGCGCCGATGCGCAGATCCAGCCGTTCAGTCACGGTGGCATCGGCGCGATCGAAGCCAGCTTTCCCAAGGGTGGCGATGCGAAACAGACCCGGGCCGATCTCGACGGGGTGATCGCGCAATTGCTGAAAGACGGTGTCTCGGCGGAGTTGGTCGATGCCGCGAAACGCTCTGAAATCACCCAGGCCGAGTTCAACAAGAACAGCGCGGTCACCCTGGCCAGCGCATGGTCGCAGGCACTGGCCTGGCAGGGGCTGGATTCGCCCGACGAGGCCGAGGAGCAGATTCGCAACGTGACGGTAGACGACGTGAACCGCGTTGCCCGTGCGTATCTGAAACCGGATAGCCGCGTGATTGTGGTGCTTACGCCCGACCAAAACGGAAAGCGGCCGCCGGACAGCAACGGTTTCGGCGGCACCGAATCGTTTGGCAGCGACGACAAGCTCGACGGACCATTGCCGGAGTGGGCAGAACAGACCCTGCACACGCTGGCGATGCCGCACTGGACGCTGGCACCGGTCGACATGAAACTGGACAACGGCATCCGTTTGATTGTGCAGCCGGAATCCATCAGCAAGACGGTCACCATCGTCGGCCATGTCGATCAGGATGCCGGCCTGCAGGAGCCGCAGGGGGAGGAGGGTGTCGGCCGCTTGCTGTCGTCGTTGTTTGACTACGGCACCAGCAGTCTCGATCGCAGTGCGTTCCACAAGGCTCTGGACGATATTGCCGCCACTGAATCCGGTGGTACCGACTTCAACCTGGCAGTACCGAGTGGCCAGTTTGACAAGGGCATGCAGCTGCTCGCCGACAACCAGCTGCACCCCGCACTGCCGCAGACCGGCTTCGACGTGCAGCGCAGCTCGCTGGCACGTGCGCTCGCTGGCGAGATGCAGTCGCCCGACTACAAGATGATGCGTGCGCTGAAGCAGGGCCTGTTGCCCGCTGGCGATCAGGGTTTGCGCCAGGCCACGCCCGCTACGGTCGGCGGTCTGACCCTGCAACAGGTGCAGGATTATTTCGCCAAGAACTACCGTCCGGATCTGACCACCCTGGTGGTGGTTGGCGATGTGACGCCGGAGCAGGCCAAGGCCACGGTGGAAAAATACTTCGGCGAGTGGAAGGCCAGTGGCCCGAAACCCGATGTCGTGCCCAAGCCGGTTCCACTCAATCCTGCCGGCTACACGCTGGTGAACAATTCATACGCGTCGCAGGACCAGGTGCTGATGGGGCAGGTGCTCGACATGAACCTGTATAACCCGGATCGCTTTGCACTGAAGCTCGGCAATGATGTGCTTGGCGGCAACGGTTTCGCCTCGCGTCTGATGACCGATGTGCGCGTACGCCACGGTTATGCCTATGGGGCAGCCTCGGGCATGCAGTTCGATCGTTCGCGCTCCGTGTTCTTTGTGCAATACGGTAGCGACCCGGGCAAGGTTGCCCCGGTGGATGGGCTGATCCGCAAGAATTTGGCGGATATGCAGAACACGCCGGTAAAGGACGACGAGCTGACCAATGCGCGCCAGTTTGAGATCCGCTCAATTCCGCTCGGAGTGTCCAGCGTCAACCACATCGCAGAATCGCTGCTGAGCTGGGGCTACAAGGGCCAGCCGCTGGACGAGCCGATGGTTGCGGCCAGCTATTACCTGAAACTCACAGCGCCGCAGGTGCAGGACGCGTTCAAGAAATATCTGAAGCCGCAGAATATGGTGCAGGTGGTGCAGGGGCCGCCGCCCATCGCACACTGAGAAATTCATGCAAGGGTTCTGATCTCGTGATCCTCCCCTGCGTGCAGGGGAGGGCTGGGGTTGGGTCGCTCTTCGGGCGGAAATCAAAAGCTTTTCATATCCCTCGTCATGAAGACGCTGTACGGGTCTTCAACGTAGTCTGCAAAAGGCCCGCATGGCTTGAATCCAAAACTGGCATAGAGGCGACGGGCCGGCGCAAAGGCCTCCATCGAACCCGTTTCCAGGCTTAGCCGCTGATAGGCACGACGTCTTGCCTCATCAAGAATATGGCGCATCAGCGCCGCGGCCACACCCTTGCGCAGGTGCAAAGATACCGTGCGCATCGACTTGATCTCGCCATGTCGGGAATTGAGTTCCTTGATGGCGCCGCAGCCCATCAATTCAGCGTCCTGCCATGCGCTTCAAAACGTGATTTCCGGCTTGCGCAGCGCTGCAAGATCCAGCGCGTGAATGCTCTCCGGGGGAGAGTGCAGTGCCACACCCTGCAGGTGCTCGCGCAGCAACTGGAGTATCTCCGGGCTGCTCAAATCATCGACGCGAATATCCATGGAAGCCTGCATCCGCTGCTGCGTGTCGCTTGAGGTTTTACTACGACCGTTCGGCGTCGACGTAGTGTCGGCTGCCATCCGCGGCATCGAAATAGACGGCGACGAGCGCCCCGCTTTCCGGATCGACGAAACGCTCGCCGGTGTCAGTCCAGCGCGGATCGGGTCGTGTCTTGCTGACCGGCTTGTAGCGCCAGCGTTCGATCGCCAGCCCGACAATCAACAACAGTCCGCCGATCAGCAGTTGCGGCAGTAGCAGCACGAACAAACCGGTGACTGCCGCCAGCGCCGCGCCGAGCAGCAGCGCGGCGCCGATGACATAAAGCGCGATCGATAGCATCGCTGGGGCTCAGGCCGGCGGGTCGAGCACTACGGCGGTGCCGTAGGCAACGATCTCGCTCATGGTCTGGCCAATCTCGGCCGAGTCGAAGCGCATCATGACCACCGCGTTGGCGCCCATCGCGGTGGCGTTCTGCACCAGCCGGTCAAGCGCGTGACGGCGTGCTTCTTCGAGCATCTGCGTGTATTCGTGGATCTCTCCACCGACGATCGAGCGCAGGCCGGCCATCAGGTTGCCGCCGATACCGCGGCTGCGCACCACCACCCCGAACACCTGGCCCTTGACGTCCCTGACCTGACGCCCGTGAACATTTTCAGTCGTGACAACGATCATCTGAATTCTCCCCTGTTTAAAGTTCAGTGACTCATGCGGCGTCATCGCTGGAGCAGATGCGCCGGCAGATTCTCCAGTCGGTCAGCGGCGTGTCTTGGACAACAGACGCAACAGTTCCATGTACAGCCATACCAGCGTGACCATCAGCGCGAACGCGCAGTACCACTCCATGTACTTCGGCGCGCCCTGTTCGCTGGCGCGTTCGATCATGTCGAAATCAAGCACCAGATTGAGCGCAGCCAGCCCAACTACCAGCAGGCTGAAGCCGATGCCCAGCGCGCCCGATTCGTGGATGAAGGGGATCTGGATGCTGGTGAATGCACGCAGGCCGATATCCACCAGGTACAGCAGCGCGATCGCGCCAGTCGCAGCAAACACGCCGGTGCGGAACTTGTCGGTCACCTTGATCAGGCCGGAGCGGTAGAGCAGCAGCATCGCCGCCAGCACGCCGACCGTGAGCATCACCGCCTGCAACACGATGCCCGGATAGCGTAGCTCCAGTACCGAGGAAATGCCGCCAAGAGCAAAGCCCTCGGCCAGCGCATACATCGGTGCGGTGATGCCGGCCCAGCGTTTGGCGAACGTCGTCACCAGTGCCAGCACGAAGCCGGCGATCAGGCCGCCCCACATGAACGGTGTCACGGCGGTGAGCGCCGCGGCGGTATCGCCGCCGGCGACGGCTGTCATGAAAGTATGCCAAGTCCAGCCACCGCTCAGGATCGTCAGCGCCAGTAGCAGGGCAGTCCTGGTGATGGTGCCGTTCATCGTCATCCGCGCGCCAGCGGCGGGCAGTCCCTGGAACGCCTTGTCCTGCAGTACCGGATTACCTGAGCGCATTGTCTGACCCCTTGGAGGTTGCCACGAACGCATCGTGCATGCGTTGCCAGCAGCCATGCTAACCCGTCGCCAGCAGGACGTCAGCCAGGGGCGGTGCGATCAGCTGTGTCGGGGTTGTTCCAGGTTCGGCAGGAACACGGTGATCAGGCCCATTAGCGGCAGGTACGCACACAGCTGGTAGACGTACTCGATACCGTGCGTGTCGGCCAGTTGTCCGAGCACCGCCGCGCCGACGCCGCCCATGCCGAACGCGAAGCCGAAAAACAATCCGGAGATCATGCCGACCCGGCCCGGAATCAGATCCTGCGCGTAGACCAGGATCGCCGAGAATGCCGAAGCAAGGATCAGCCCGATGATCACCGTCAGCACGCTCGTCCACATCAGGCTCGCGTGTGGCAACAGCAGGGTGAATGGAGCGACGCCCAGGATCGACACCCAGATCACCCACTTGCGCCCGATACGGTCGCCGATCGGGCCGCCGATCAACGAACCAGCCGCCACCGCAAACAGGAACACGAACAGATGGACCTGCGCGCTCTGCACCGACACGCCGAATTTGTGGATCAGATAAAAAGTGAAATAGCTGCTGAGACTGGCCAGATAAAAATACTTGGAGAAAATCAGCAAGCCGAGGATGGTCAGCGCGCCGATGACCTTGTTTCGCGACAGCGTCACCACGGGTAGGTGACGCGCCTGCGACTTGCTGCGTGCGACGTGATGCTCGCCATACCAGCGGCCGACTTGCAGCAGCACCACGATCGCCAGCAGCGCCGCCAGCGAAAACCACGCCACGCTGCCGCGGCCGTACGGCACGATGATCCATGCGGCCAGCAACGGCCCTAGCGACGAGCCGGTATTGCCGCCTACCTGAAACAGCGATTGCGCCAGACCGTGTCGCCCACCCGAAGCCAGGCGCGCCACCCGCGAGGACTCCGGATGAAAGATCGACGAGCCGGTACCCACCAGCGCAGCGGCGATCAACAGCACCGGGAAGTTCGGCGCGACCGCCAGCAGCAACAGGCCGCACAGGGTGAAACCCATGCCCACCGGCAGCGAATACGGCATTGGCCGGCGGTCGGTGACCATGCCGACCAGCGGCTGCAGCAACGAGGCGGTGAGCTGATAGGTCAGCGTGATCAGACCGACCTGGGCAAAGCTCAGATGGAAGCTGTCTTTCAGGATCGGATAGATCGCCAGGATCAGCGACTGGATCATGTCGTTGAGCATGTGCGCGAAGCTGATGCCGCCGAGTACGCCGAATTGGGTGCCTTCGCTGGCCGCTGCGCCGCCCGGCACGTCGGTCGACAAGGGCATGGCGGTAGGCGACAGCGGGGACGTTTCGACGCGGGTTTCCATGAACTGCTCAATCAGAAGTTGGGCTCCGGCAGCAACCATTGCGTTGCCGGGTGCGCCACTCTAGAGTGGCTGGCGTCGGCCCGCATGCATCGGTGGGTCAAATTCTGTCGAATTCGGGCCAAGATCCCGCCCATCATGCGCAACGCACGCGTCATCCATTACGAAGATACCCCGCGCGATGTCGTCATTACTGGCAACGACTATCCGCCGCACTGTGTGTTGCCCCGTCACGCCCATAAACGCGGGCAGCTGCTGTATGCCGCCACCGGCGTGGTGATGGTGATCACCGACGAGGGCAGCTGGGTGGTGCCGCCACGTCGCGCGCTGTGGATCCCCGCCGGCGTCGCGCACGAGGTGCGCATGAGCGTTGCAGTGTCCACCCTCAGTGCCTATGTGAGGGACGAAGCTTCCGCACAGCTGCCGGCACATTGTCGGGTGATCGGGGTTTCGCTGCTGCTGCATGCCTTGCTGCTGCAGGCAGTGGACTTGCCGGCCGAGTACGCGCTGGATGGTCGCGACGGGCGGGTGATGGCACTCCTGCTGGACGAGATCGCCGCCATGCCGGCGCTCGCGCTCAACACGCCACTGCCGCGCCATCCGCGATTGGCCCGCCTGTGTCGCGCACTGATTGCAGCCCCGGCGCTGGAAATCGACATCGATGCGATGGCGCTCAAAGCCGGCATGAGCCGGCGCAGCTTCACCCGCCTGTTTCGCCAGCAGACCGGCATGAGCTTCGGCGCATGGCGCCAGCAAGCCTGCCTGCTTGCCGCGCTGAGCCGGCTGGGCAGTGGCGAATCGATCACCCAGGTCGCGGTCGATCTGGGCTACAGCAGCGCCAGCGCGTTTACTGCCGCGTTCCGCCGCGTGCTCGGTGCCGCGCCCAGTCGTTACCTGGCATCACACGAACGCATCGACCGCGCCGTGGGAGATGGCTGAGGTGGGCAGAGCATGAGTTACCTGCAGCGCTTGCCATCATGGTCATGGGGTTGTCAAAGTGCTGCGGCAAGCTGGGAAGGCCATGGTTTGCGGTGGCGCTCACCACGCCTGCACTCGACCGCGGGTTACCATGCCTATAAATAATCTATAGACACAACGACGGGCCGCATTTGCGGCCTGCCTGACCGGATCATGGAATGTACCGATGAACACTCGCATCATCCGTGAGGCCTTGCCTACCGATGCCTCCGCACCGGCCGCCAACGATGCCGTGCCGCCAACCGTGGCGCGGGATCTTAACGACAGCCGGCTGTATATCAACCGCGAGCTGTCGCAGCTGCAATTCAATATCCGCGTGCTGGACCAGGCGCTGGACGAGCGCACGCCGCTGCTGGAACGGCTGAAGTTCCTGTTGATCTTCTCGCGCAACATGGACGAGTTCTTCGAGATTCGGGTGGCCGGGCTGAAGGGCCAGATCGCGCTGGATCATGAGTTGATCGGCCAGGACGGCATGCCGCCACGCCGCGTGCTGGCCGAGATCAGCGAGATCGCACATCGGCAGATCGAGCGGCAGTACACGATACTCAACGAGCGCATCCTGCCGGAGCTGGCCAAGCTCGGCATCCGCATCGTCCGTCGCACGCAATGGACGCACAAGCAGAAGCTGTGGGTGCGCCGTTATTTTCGCGATGAAGTTGCCCCGCTGGTGACGCCGATCGGGCTCGATCCGACTCATCCGTTCCCGCTGCTGGTCAACAAGAGTCTGAACTTCATCGTGCGGCTGGAAGGCGTCGATGCGTTCGGGCGCGATTCCGGCCTGGCGATCGTGCCGGCACCGCGTGTGCTGCCGCGCTTGATCCGCATGCCCGAAGCAATCTGCGAGGGCGGCGACAACTACGTGCTGCTGTCTTCGATGATCCATGCGCATGCGGACGAACTGTTTCCCGGCATGCAGGTGCTTGGCTGCTACCAGTTCCGGTTGACCCGCAACGCCGATCTCACGCTCGACCCGGAAGACGTCGAAGACCTCGCGCTGGCGCTGCGCGGCGAGCTGTACTCGCGCCGTTTTGGTGACGCGGTGCGACTGGAGGTTGCCGACAACTGTCCGAAGGATCTGATCGACTATCTGCTCAAGCAGTTCGGTCTCAACGAATCGGAACTGTACGAGGTGAACGGCCCGGTGAACCTGGCGCGGCTGTTCCGGATTGCCAGCGAAGCAGGTTATCCGCAGCTGCAATACCAGCCATTCACACCGGTGTTGCCGAAGGCGCTCAAGCACGCCGAGGATCTGTTCCAGGTCATCGGCAAGCAGGATGTGCTGCTGCTGCATCCGTACGAGTCGTTCTCGCCGGTCATCGATCTGCTACGCCAGGCGGCCAAGGATCCGCAGGTGCTGGCGATCAAGCAGACGCTGTACCGCACCAATGCGAATTCGGAAATTGTCGACGCGCTGGTCGATGCCGCGCGCGCCGGCAAGGAAGTGACGGCAGTGGTGGAGTTGCGTGCGCGCTTCGACGAGGAGTCGAACCTGACCCTCGCATCGCGCCTGCAGCAAGCCGGCGCGATGGTCATCTACGGCGTGGTCGGCATCAAGACGCACGCGAAGCTGATGCTGATCCAGCGCCGCGAAGGCACCGAGCTGGTGCGTTATTCGCATCTGGGTACCGGCAACTACCACACCGGCAATGCGCGGCTGTATACCGATTACAGCCTGCTTACCTCCGACGAGGTGCTGTGCGAGGACGTGCACAAACTATTCAGCCAGCTCACCGGCATGGGCAAGGTGTTGCGCATGAAGAAACTGCTGCATGCGCCGTTCACGCTGAAGAAGACACTGCTGGAACTGATTGCACGCGAGACTGCGCACGCCGAGGCGGGCAAGCCGGGTCAGATCATCATCAAGGTCAACGCGCTGACCGAGCCGAAGCTGATCCGTGCGCTGTACAAGGCCAGCATCGCCGGAGTGTCGATCGACCTGATCGTGCGCGGGGTGTGTTGTCTGCGCCCAAGCGTGGAAGGTGTCTCGCAGAACATCCGTGTGCGCTCGATCATCGGGCGCTTCCTGGAACACAGCCGCGCCTACTGGTTCGGCAATGACGGCGAACCGCAGCTATATCTGGCCAGCGCCGACCTGATGGAGCGCAACCTCGATCGGCGGGTGGAAAGTGCGTTCCCGATCGAAGGCAAAAAGTTGCAGCAGCGGGTACGCGATGTGTTGCAGCTTTATCTCAACGACAACACCAGTGCACTGCTGATGCAGTCCGATGGCCAGTACCTGCATCCGGCATTGGCGAGCGGAGAAACTGCCCGCGACGTGCAGACCCAGCTGCTGGAAAAAATCTGCGGTGTCGGTGGCAAGAACAGCTAGTGAGGGAGCGGGCCGGCCAACGCCCGGCTGTCGCTGATCAGTTGGCGCGTACGTGGCCAGGATGCGAGCGGCAGCCACGCCATGTGGCGCACGCCCCGATGACGTTGTTTATGCCGCCCTGCTGCTGCGATGAGATGTCAGGTTTGCGGCTCACCACCGGCGGGTCCCCAGAAGATGACCCACGTGGAAAACTCGGCTGCGAAATTCTCGAAGTGGTGCTCGACGCCTGAGCCGACAAAGAACACGTCTCCCGCTGCGAAGGCGTGGCGGACGCCGGCAATAACCAACTCGCCAGCGCCTGCGTGAATGATGTAAAGCTCATCACGCTGGTGGGGTTGCTGTCGATCACTGCCCACTGGCGCATAAAGTCCGACCGACATCGACCCATGCGAGAACGCCTGCGCAAAATGTTCTGCCGCCGGCCACTGTGGCGATGGTGAGCCGGGAATGCGGGCGAGCAGCTCGGACAGGGATGCTTTCATTGCGGTTCTGGTCTCTGGGTTCTGCCGTCGGCTCGCCGCGGTGAAGCGATCGCAGGGCGGTTTCCCGATGAGCATTGTCCGGTAGTGTGCCGCACGTCAGCTCAACTGGGTTTGGCGAAGAATTTTGACGGATAGACTTTTTCGTCGCCCGGCTCGATGTAGAGCCCGTGTCCCTCGAGCTGCTTGCTGGTGGTCAATCTTGCCGTGACGGTGCCTGATTCAATCGCGCGGTTGCCTTCCTTGGACCAGATGAACGTCAATATCTGATCCTTGAATGTTCCATGGATCGAAAATGTGTCACCTGCATCAGGGCCGGTAAGGCAGTTGTATTTTCCGGTGACTCGACCACCCACGCAGGTGATGTCCATCTTGAACGTGTCAGTTTCGTTGGAACCCAGAAAAATTTCCGTTGCGTCCCACGGGCCGGAAATCTGCTTCGCCTGACGGCGCAGGTCTTTGTCGAAGATGCTCTGCAGCCGGGGCCAGCTCTGCTGCAATAACAGCAGCAGTAGCCCACCAAGAACGGCTACTACCAGGTCGTATGCAAGCTTTGCCATGGTGGCTCCCCTTGGTAAATAAAGTTGTTTGGTCAGCAACGATAGAGGCAGGGCACAAAGCACAAGCTATGGGGTGGTGCGGGTTCAATGAAGCGGAAGTCGGTTGTCAGCTTTTTATCGCTTTATTCGGCAGCGCTGACGTCAGCGCTTTTTCTTCCATGAGCCCGACCATGTTGCCATCAGGATCGCGCAGAAAGGCCATCCACAATTCGTGGTCGGGCAGCTTCGCGACAAGATGGGGCGCCTGCTCGCCGGTTGCTCCGCGATTCACAATGACAGCATAAGCCGCAGCAATATCAGCAACCTTGAAGTAGAGAATGGAGTTTGCACCGACGGCCCCTGCACCTTGCGGGGTACTGAGCATGATTCGAACCGCGCCAGCAGCGAGGAAGGCCAGATCCGGAGCAGGGCTGAACAGGAAGGTCAGGCCCAAAGCATCCCGATAGAACGGCAATGCCTTGTCAACACTACTGACGGTGATGGCTATTTGTCCAATCTCAGAAAGTTTGATTTCCACAGGTCTCTCTCCGTGATGTCCAGTGCCTGAATCAATCGGCTCGCGGCGCACGAGAAGGGTCAGTCGACATTGGCCACTACGGTGTAATGCTGGACCAGCGGCTCAAACTCCAGGAGATAATCGTCATCTTCTGGATAGTATTTTGCTCTCAATAGATCGTCGCCAGCGAAAGCGCGAATGCAGTCCTCGGATTCCCAATACGTCACGGTCAGGAAGTGGGCCGCGTCATTCATATCTCGACGCAACACCGCGACGCTCAGGTTGCCTGGAACGGACCGGTAGTCCGGAATGGCCCGTCGCTCGAGAAAGCTCGTGTAGGCATCAGCTTTTGAGCGAGGGGTACGTCCGTGCCATATGCGACAGATCATGATCTTGCCCTCATGCCGTCCTACGCCTTAGTCGTGCAGCGGGCGACGCGCGCGTCCGCCTCAATGATTAGTCGCCGATCAATGTCCTTTCGCTGCGAAGTGGCAGGGTGAGTGCTGCCCAAGTGGTATTTCAGACAGTTCTTATAGCGCCGCTTTGCTCGGCCGCCTATCTTGTATCCCGAATACAGGGTAAGCCTTTGAGCCGACGATATGAAAACTGATCGCATCGAATACCACATAAGTGGGACTCCCCAAAACACTTGGCAGATCTTCAGACAGAATATGCAGATCGGTTTCCGTCGCTGCATCCTGGATGCCATACGTTTCGCCACTCAGATCGCTGAGCGCGAGGCCACGTTGAGCTTGGCTCTGACGAAGGTCACTATAGATAACCCGCTTCGGAGCGCCCGGGGCTTTGAACTTGACGCTTGACGCCTGAGTTTTGCGGTCGGCGTGGATCGTACGCGGGCTATTGAATAGCCTCCCGATAGATATCTGACCCGTGACAGGCCCCCCGCATCGGAGCGGCGTCACATCGTTCAGCATCGCGCTGCGTTGCGTCAAGTGCCCCACCGCGTGTGCGCTCCGCGCGTCGGAGCGCGCCGGGATCAGCCCGGCCGGCGCGCGCCCAGCAGTACCAGTACCTCCTGCGCGCTGCGCAGGCGTTCGGTGGCACCGGGCAGGTCCAGGGTGATCTTCAGTTTGTCCTGGCCGTCCAGCTTGTACACGCGCGGCAGGCGTTGGATCAGTTTGATGATCGTCATCGGATCGACGTCGGGCTTTTCGCGGAACACGATGCGGCCGCCGTTGGCGCCGAAGTCGAGCTTGCGGATGCCTAGCGGGGTGGCCATCAGCTTCAGGCTGGCGACGGCGAACAACTGTTTGGTCGGCGCGGGCAGCAGGCCGAAGCGATCGATCATCTCCACCTGCAGGTCGCGCAGATCTTCCTCGCTGCGCGCACTGGCAACACGCTTGTACAGGGTCAGGCGGGCATGCACGTCGGGCAGGTAATCGTCTGGAATCAGTGCGGGCAGGTGCAGTTCGACTTCGGTCTCGTGTTCGCTGCTGAGATCGAAATCCGGCACCTTGCCTGACTTCAGCGCGCGCACGGCGCGATCGAGGAGTTCGGTGTAGAGACCGAAACCGATTTCCTGGATCTGGCCGGATTGCTCGTCGCCGAGCAGTTCGCCGGCGCCGCGGATTTCCAGGTCGTGGGTGGCCAGCGTGAAGCCGGCACCGAGTTCCTCCAGCGAGGCGAGAGCTTCCAGGCGCTTCTGCGCATCGGCCGTGATCGACTTGCGGTCGGGCACGACCAGGTAAGCGTAGGCGCGGTGATGCGAGCGACCGACGCGGCCGCGCAACTGATGCAGCTGGGCCAGCCCGAAGCGGTCGGCGCGATCGATGATGATCGTGTTGGCCGTGGGAATGTCGATGCCGGTTTCGATGATGGTGGTGCACACCAGCACGTTGAAACGCTGGCGGTGGAAATCCGCCATCACGCCTTCGAGTTCACGCTCGGGCATCTGGCCGTGGGCGATGCGGATACGCGCCTCCGGCACCAGCTCCTCAAGCTCGCGCACGGTGCGCTCGATGCTCTCGACTTCGTTGTGCAGGAAATATACCTGGCCACCGCGCGATAGTTCGCGCTGCAGTGCTTCGCGGATGGTCGCCGGATCCCACGCGGAAATGAACGTGCGCACGGCCGAGCGATGCGCCGGAGGCGTGGCGATCAGTGAGAGGTCGCGCAGGCCGGCCATCGCCATGTTCAGCGTGCGTGGAATCGGCGTGGCGGTCATCGTCAGCAGGTCGACTTCGGCGCGCAGTTTTTTCAGCTGCTCTTTCTGGCGCACGCCAAAGCGCTGCTCCTCATCGACGATGACCAGGCCGAGATTCTTGAACTTGATGTCCGGCTGCAGCAGCTTGTGGGTGCCGATGATCACGTCGATCTGGCCGTCCGCGAGGCGCTTCAGCGCATCGTTCACTTCCTTGGTCGACTTGAAGCGCGACAGCACGTCCACGCGCACCGGCCAGTCGGCGAAACGGTCAGCAAAATTTCGGTAATGCTGCTGGGCGAGCAGGGTGGTCGGCACCAGCACGGCGACCTGTTTGCCGGCAGTGGCCGTGGCGAACGCGGCGCGCAGGGCGACCTCGGTCTTGCCGAAGCCGACGTCGCCGCAGATCACTCGATCCATCGCGCGTGATGCGGCGAGATCGCCGAGCACGGCCTCGATCGCGCTTTCCTGATCGGGGGTTTCCTCGAACGGGAAGGTGCTGCCAAATTCCTCCACCAGCTGGCGATCGATCGGCATCGACTCGCCACCGCGTGCTTCGCGTTGTGCATAGATCGCCAGCAGTTCGGCTGCAACGTCGCGCACCTTCTCGGCGGCCTTCTTGCGGGCGCGCTCCCACGCGTCGCCACCCAGCGAATGCAGGGGCGCCAACTCCGGCGCGGTACCGGAGTAACGGCTGACCAGACCCAGCTGCGCCACCGGCACGTACAACTTGTCGCCCTTGGCGTATTCGATGGTGAGGAACTCGCCATCCATACCGCCGACGTCCATCGAGATCAGGCCGTGATAGCGGCCCACGCCATGATCGACATGCACGATCGGCGCGCCGAGGCTGAGCTCGGTGAGATCGCGGATGATGCTTTCCGGATCGCGGGCGGTTCCGCGGCGACGCTTGCGATCGCGCTCGCTGCGCACGCGCTCGCCAAACAGCTCGCGCTCGGTGAGTACGGTGATAGCTGGCTTGGTAAGAGCGAATCCCTGCTCAAGTCCCGCGATGAAGATCGCAAACTTCGGCCCGTCGAGGGCCGCCGCTTTTGCTGCCTCCCCTGCGTGCAGGGGAGGCAGAAAGGCCTGCCAGCTCTCCACGTTCCCGGGCTTCATACCCGCTGCGGCCAGTGTCTCGATCAATGCTTCGCGCCGCCCCGCAGAATCAGCGGCTATCAGCACCCGGCCCGGATAGTTTTCAATGAAATGCCGCAGCGAGGTGCCCGGCTCCTCACCCTTGCGATTCAACGGTACATCCGGCGCCGGTTGCGTACCGACGGTGACGGCATGTTCGTGGCCAGGGTCGACCACTTCCACGCGCAGGCGCTTGTTGAACTGTTCGCGCAACTGCTCGGGCGACAGGTATAGCTCGGGCGGCGGCAGTACCGGGCGTTCGATGTCGTGCGCGCGCTGGTCGTATCGCTCGACGGTCTGCGTCCAGAACTGTTCGGACGATTCACCGGCACCCTCGCCAAGCAGGAACAGCGCGTCGTCGGCGAGGTAGTCGAATAGTGTGGCGGTTTGCGGGAAAAACAGCGGCAGGTAGTACTCGATGCCGCCGGGCGTCACGCCTTCCTTCATGTCCTGATAGAGCGGGCAGCGACGCACGTCGATCGGGAAGCGCTCACGCAGATTGCCGCGGAAGTTCTTGGCGGCCTCCTCGGTGAGTGGAAACTCGCGCGCGGGCAGCAGTTCGATCCGGTCCACCTGCTGCTGCGAGCGCTGGGTTTCCGGATCGAAGCTGCGGATCGACTCCACTTCGTCGTCGAACAGCTCGATGCGGTACGGCTCGGCCGTGCCCATCGGGAAGATGTCGATCAGCGCTCCGCGCACCGCGAAGTCGCCGGGCTCCGCCACCTGCGGTACGTAGCGATAACCGGATGCTTCCAGCCGGCGCTGTTCGGCAGCCAGGTCGAGCTTCTGGCCCTTTTTCAGCATCAGGCCGGAGCCGGTGATGTGCGAGCGCGGCGCGATCCGCTGCATCAAGGTCGCCACCGGTACCACCAGCACGCCACGCTTCACGCTGGGCAACTGGTACAGCGTGGCGATGCGCTGCGAGACGATTTCCGGGTGCGGGCTGAACACGTCGTAGGGCAGCGTTTCCCAGTCCGGGAAATGCAGCACGGGCAAGCCACCGGCGAAGACCTTCAGCTCGGCCTCCAGCGCATGCGCACGCTGGGTGTCGCGGGTCACCGCCACCAGCAGGCCTTCATGCGAGCGCGCCGCCTCCGCAATGAGCAGGGCGCGTGCGGAGCCGTGTGGCGGCGTCCAGTAACGGCGTTGCCTGGGCGTGGTGGGCAGGGGCGGGTGCGGGATCAGACTGGGCATAGGTGACGCGTGTCCAAGGCGCAGCCATCGAGCCGCGGCGGGGAAAGCGGGCAAGTGTAACGCGACAACCCCGGCACGCCTTGCATCTTGTAGGAGCGCATCCTATGCGCGATGGTTTTTCGCCAAACCACCGGCGAAAGCATCGCGTACAGGGTGCGCTCCTACATGGAGGATTACAGCTTCAGCGTGATCTGCGCGGTGCCCGGCTCGTTGCGTTGCAGGCGCCGGACGAAGCCCAGCTCCTTGCACAGCTCCAGCATCGGCCGGTTTTCCAGTAGCACATAGCCCCAGATTTCTGTCAGGCCGCGGCGGCGGCAGTCCTCGACTAGTCGCTTCATCAGCAAGGCGCCCAGTCCGACACGGGTCCAGTCATGTTCCACCAGCACCGAGAATTCGGCGCTGTCGGCTGCTTCGTCCACATAGATGCGGCCAACGCCGCGGATCTCCGCTGGCGTGACCGTCTCGTCTACAAGCACCAGTGCGGTTTCCAATTCCGGATCGATCTGGCACATCCGTTGCGCCATCGGTGCCGGCAGCTCGGACATCGCATGCAGGAAGCGGCGGCGGATATCTTCCGGCGAAAGCCGGGAGAAGCAGCGCTGCAGCGCTGCCACGTCGGCCAACCCGATGCTGCGCAGGCGCAGCTGGCGTTGATCGTGCGTGGAGACCATTTCACCTTGTGGCACTGGCACGAGGCGCGAGGCAAAACGGTCGCGGCTGCGCGGCGGCAACGCGGCGTTTCGCAGCGGGGCGGAAAAGTCGATGGCGGGTATCGGTAGCATAACCATACTTTACCGTATTGTGTGCACTGCAACATGAACAAAACGCGCAAGCGATCGGATCCAGGGGTGGCTAAATGCCGCACCGCATGGCCGCGTCGCGTGCGTGCCGGGCGCGGGGCATGCCTGTATGGCTGTGAAGCTACTTACGCGATGGCTGTCGCGCCGACCACAATGCCACCATTCAGCAAGAGGACTTAGCCATGACCAAGCCGGCGATGGGTATGTCCGTGCCGCAGCTCGAGGCTCTTTGCGGGCATTGGCCCGGGGTGACGCGCGATATCAAATGGGGCGTGGATCTGGTGCTCAGCGTGGGCAGCAAGATGTTTGTGGTGATGCCATCCGACGGCAGCGAAGGTGGTCGGCTGTCGTTCAAAGTGGCCGACGAGCGTTTTCTGGAACTCACCGATCAACCGGGCATCATCCCGGCGCCTTACATGGCGCGGGCGCACTGGATCTCGGTCATCGAGCCACAGCGTTTCAGCAAGGCCGAGCTGGAGTCATTTGTGCTCGACGCTTACGTGCTGGTGCGCGCGAAGCTGACGAAGAAGCTGCAGGCCGCGCTCGGTCCGCTGCCGACCATCAAGGCAGGTGCAAAGTGAAACAACATCTTGGCGCGCTGACATTGCTGGTGGCCGATTACGACGAGGCGATCGCCTGGTACACGCGTGCGCTTCGCTTCGAGGTGGTCGAGGACACCGACCTCGGCGGCGGCAAGCGCTGGGTGCTGCTGGCTCCGCCCGGCTCACACGAAACCCGCCTGCTGCTGGCTATGGCCCAGGGCAACGAACAAGCCTCGCGCATCGGCAACCAGACCGGCGGCCGCGTGTTCCTGTTCCTGCACACCGACGACTTCCAGCGCGACTGGCATCGCATGCGTGCCGCCGGCGTAGGGTTTCGGGAAGAACCGCGCGAAGAGCCCTACGGCACGGTCGCGGTGTTCGAGGATCTGTACGGGAATGCGTGGGATTTGCTGGAGATGAAGTAGTGACGCGATACATTCGCTATGGATGAACGACTAACCGACAGACATATCAGCAAGATGGGACCCCTCTACGGCATCTGCGATTAGACAGGCCATGCCGCTAACGTCAAGGCAAACAACAACGATCCCTGACTCGAGAGATCAATACGATCAACATCACCAGCATGCGTTGCCGGAACCGTGGTGTCAGAGCACTTCTACCCTCACGTCGGCGCGCACGCTCTGACCCGCTTCGCAGGCGAAGCTGGGTGCGATGCCAAGCACGGAGCGAGTGGGGAGGTGGGTGCCGACGACCACTTCGGGCGAGCTCAGCACGTCGAGCCGGTAGCGCTGTCCGCTGGCGTCAGGTGACTGATCGGCGAAAGCGAACGCAGCATTCGTATCTGCCGCGCGATAGGCGGTCTGGTGGGTTTGTTGGTCGATCAGGCGAATCACTGCGTTGGGCAGCGGTTTCCCGGAGTAGTCGTAAGCGGTGCCAGTAATCAGGCAGGTGTCGGGCGCTCCCTGCGCGTCGAATGCCAGGGTTGCGAGCAAAGCGATCAGAGCTAGGCGGATCATGGGGATACCTCCAGCGACGAGGAGTGCATCCCTGCTTGTGGGCTCACGTTCCGATTTTAGCGCTTTGCGCGCCGGGAAACACGATCTGCCTTGTCGTCAGCATCATGCTTGAACCCGTTCGTGAACCGAACGCGTATCAGCCAGAAGATCATTGCCAGCAGAGGGGCAATCCCCAACGCCAGGAGAAGGGGCGACCCGCGCATGTACACGGGCATGATCTTCTGCTGTCCGAGGAAGAAAAAGGATGCCGCGAAAAACAGCGCGAAGCACATGCGCCACAGATGCCGAGCGATACGTCGTGCGCCGAAAATGCCGCCTCGCAGGATCATCTTGAAGTCCCCGACGGCGGCAAACGCCGCGAATGAAGCAAAGACAAAGTAGGGCACATATCCACCGGGCCGGGCCGTCGGGATGCTTGCTGCATGCAAACCGAAAATCAGCAGGGCAGCGCTTACGACCGAGGCGACCAGGAGCGCGCTCTTTTCGAATCGCCCGATGGTTCCTTCCGTGCGCCTGATCGTCATCCAGGCGGTGGTCACGAGGTAGATCGTCAAGATTGCGACGGAAACTGAGGCGCTTGGCGGCGCGCCCCCAGCGGCAATTGGCGGCACATAAATGGCCAGATACACGGCGAGCGTGGACACGGTAAGCATGCAGAGGAAAAACACGGTGCCGAAGGCGCGATGCGGCCGCTCGCCCTTGCGAACGGACAAGGCCGCCGCGCCGGAGAGGATCCCGAGGCAGCCCGCGCTGACATGGACGATCAAAAGTGGAGACACGTCATCACCCAGCGAGTAGCTGAAGCAGAATGGCAATCGCAATGCAGAGAATATCGTTTCGTTTTTTTATTGTGACCAATCAACGTGGGCTTTCGGAGTGAGCTGCGCATGTGTCGTGGCGGCATGCTCGACGACGCAGTGCGTTGCCGCTTATCTAGCGGACAGGGGATGTCCGCTCCTTCGCGCCCATGATCAAGATCCACAATACGAATGCCAACTCGCCGAGCCGGGCGGGCGAGCCCATATTGAAAACTCTATCCTCGAATTGTGGAAGCCATTCGCCGGTGACGCTCAGGGCCAAATAGGAAAAGCCAGCGATGATGAGCCAGACGCCCAGGAAGCGGGGCAGGAAACCCGACCGCAGCGTCAGGATAGCCAGCGGGAAAAGCCATAGTCCCCAAAGGACCTCTGCAGCGACGTCCATCTGGTGGTGCAGACGAAGGAACAGCAAGGCGAGGGCATCGCGCTGAGGTTTTTCGAATACGGACAGGAAGTCGGCACCTCTTACAAGTATCAAGGCAGCTGCATCGTTCACGACGTTGATGAGGTAGACGACTCCAGGCATGACACCTCCCAGGATCACCATCAGCACAGCCTGGGTTTGATCCACTCCCTTGAACAAGCGGCAAAGGGCCAACATCAGGTAGATCAGCAGGGCCGCGCAGAACAGGCCGCTGACCATACCAAAGCGGAAGAGTGACTCGTGTGCGGTGATGTTGGCAGCGGTGGCCGCGGCGTCCGTGTTTACGAACAGGGTATGGGGAATATAGATAAGGCGGATGGAGCCGGCGAGGACCAGCAATAGATAGAGCAGCCCCGCGACTCTGGCGTTCTTGCTGAGTGAGGTCATGTGTTCTCTCCTGAGCAACTACTGCGAACGACCGCGACTGCAGCCCGGTCGGAGTGGTGATCACCGCTATCCAGCGTGCGTACCCGATAGCAGACATCGCGGTGAAGTCGCTTGCCGGGCAAGTTAGGCCTGTCCGCAACCTCGTGCCTACGCATCAGTCCGCGATATCCGGCTCAAAAAAGCTCCAGCGCACGTCATCGAACTGAGCCTTCATCGCCGCCTCGACGGTGTTGATCGCGTCGATCAGGTGGCGGTCGCTGGTCGCTGGCATCATTCGCGCCTTCACCGCGACCATCACGTCGGGGCCCATTTGCAGGGTGATCAGGTTCAGCACTTCGGCCACTTCGGGGCGTGCGTTGAGGAAAGCGAGCAGCTCGGCGCGGCGGCGCGGTTCCACGCCCTGGCCGATCAGCAAAGCCTTTACTTCAACTGCCAGCAGCACGGCGACCACCAGCAGTAACGCGCCGATCATCAGGGTGCCGAGCGCATCGAAGATCGCATTGCCGGTGAGCATGGTGGCGCCGATCGCCAGTGCGGCTACGCACAGGCCGAGCAGGGCGGCCAGGTCTTCGCCGAAGATCACCAGCAGCTCGCTGGAACGGGTTTCGTGGAACCATTGCCACAGCTTCTGCTCACCGCGTGACTTGTTCACTTCCAGCATGCATCCGCGCATCGAGATGCTCTCGGCGACGATGCCGAATACCAGTACGCCCAGCGCCAGCCACGGCCACTTCAGCGGCTCCGGATGGGTGAGTTTGTGCAGGCCTTCATAGACCGAGAACATGCCGCCGACACTGAACAGCAGGATCGCCACGAGGAATGACCAGAAATACAGCGCGCGACCCCAGCCCAGCGGGTACTCGGCCGATGCAGGTCGTTTCGCCTGGCTCATGCCGAGCAGCAGTAGCCCCTGGTTGCCGCAGTCGGCGAGTGAGTGCACTGCCTCGGCTAGCATCGCGCCGGAGCCGGTGACGACTGCGGCGAACAGCTTGGTGGCGAAGATCGCGAAGTTCGCGCCGAGCGCGAGCAGGATCGCCTTCAAAGAGTTGGCGTTACCGGACATGTTACCCTCCTTCGGCATGGCACCAAGTGTAAGGCACCGAAAGAACTTTCGATCGACTACGGGCTGAGGTCATGGCGTCGTCGCCATGTACCTAGCAAAATGCGGGCATGGCTTATCAGGAGTCCTTGCCGGCGCCCGCGTTGCAAACACTGGTGGCCGCTTACTGGAGCATCGACGGCGCTGTCGACAGCACGTCGACAGCGCGGCGGGTTTTGCCCGATGGCTGTGCCGATCTGATCTGCGATTTCGCCGATACGTCGCCAGGAATGCGCTGGGTCGGCACGATGACGCACGCGATCGAGGTGCAGACGGGCAGCCGGCAGAACCTGTTTGGCATCCGCTTTGCGTCCGGCGGCTTATTTCCGTTGCTGGGTGCGCCGCTGTCACTGCTGACTGATGACGGTGCCGAGTTCGCTGCGCTGCCGGCGCGGGCCTGGCGCCCACCACTGAATGGATGGTGTGAGGATCGCAGCTTCGCCGCTCGCTGCGCGCGCGCCGACGCGAGCCTTCTAGCCGTCTTGCCTCGACTGCAACTGACATCCGCGATGTGGCTGATCCAGCGCTTGCCGTTCGCATCGGTTCTGCCCACCGTGACCGCGCTGGCTGATGACATGGGAATGGGCCTGCGCACGCTGCAGCGGCATTTCGTGGATCACCTCGGCATCAGTCCACGGCAGCACCTTCGCTACCTGCGTTTCGAACGTGCGCGGCAGTTACTGGTGCGACGCGATCAGCGGTCGGTCGACATTGCGATGGTGGCAGGCTACAGCGATCAAGCGCATTTCGTGCGCGAGTTCCGTCGATTTTCCGGAGTCACGCCCGGGCGTTGGCGCTGACGCGTTTGTTCAATACACGATGATGCAACTGAGGCATGCTGGGCTCCTGAACTGCCAAGGAGCCCTGCCATGACGTTACCCGTTTGCAGCAAAGCCACACCCGTCCTTTTTGTCGAAACCATTGCACCGAGTCTGGCGTTCTGGCGTGACCGGCTGGGCTTTACGACCACTGCCGAAGTGCCGGGTGAGGATGGCCCGGTGTTCGTGATACTGACCGGCAACGGTATCGAGCTGATGCTGCAGACCACCGCCTCGCTGGCCGCCGATCCGAATGGGGCAGCGATGGCCTGGCGCGGCGACCGCAGCTGTCTGTTTGTCGAAGTGGACGATATCGACGCGCTCGCGCTCGCGATGGAGGGGTGCGAGATCGTGGCTCCACGCCATGAGACGTTCTACGGTGCCACCGAGATCGGCTATCGCGAGCCCGGTGGCCACTTTGTGACGTTCGCGCAATTCAAGCGCTGAATCGAGCTGGGCGTACCTAGCGGATACCGACACCCACGCCCAGGCCGAACTGGACGTTGTTGCGGCCCTGGTTCATCTCCTTGGGCGTCCAGACGTGCGATTGCGCCACGCCGACCAGCGGAAACACGTAGCTGGCTTCGCCGACGGCGCCCACCCGGCTGCCATTGAGCTTGCCGCTTATCGTGATCAGTGCGCCTGGCGGGTAATCGAGCGGCTCCACGTAGCCGGGCATCACGGCGATGAAGCGGCCGTTGCCGATGTCATTCAGTTGCGGTCGCTGCGAGGAATCCAGCGGGTAGGCGAGCAGCTCGATCTCGCTGTGGTTCGCCAACGTGGTGACCTGCACGACACGTCCGCCCCAGATCACATCACCGCCGGCGTAGCGTTCGGGTGACTGCGCCACCAGCGACGGTGGGGCGGCGACTGCATTGGGAACGTTCTTGTAGATCGGTTCCGGTGCGCAGGCGACCAGCATGAGGGCAAGCAGTGGGACGAATGAATGGCGCAGGTAACGGGTGGCAATACGCATGATCGAACTCCAACAGATCGGCTGGAATAGGGTGGCTGCTGGTCGCGCAGACGCTGGTGGTGAGCTTACGCTACCACCGGCGCGTGTCAGCAGATTGTGTTGCCCGTCCGTGTCAGCGTGGGCGACCCGGCCCGCTTTTGCGTGGCGGACGTGATGAGGGCGAACTTGAAGAGGGCGGCCCGGACTTCGAGCCCGAGGAAGTCGGACGCGAAGACGGAGTCCGCGAAGAGGGCGGCCGCGCAGAAGGTGCGCGCGAAGAAGGCGGTGCCGATGACGACGGGCGCGGCGGTGGCGGTGTACGCGACGCCAGCAGTCGCAAAGCCGCCAGGCGCGACGGTGGCAGCGGACTCGGTGCGGGCGGCTCGGCACCTTCCTGCAACAGCCAGTCCAACTTCCATTCGGCCGGGCGGTCTTTTGACAGCAGACGCGCCATCGCCTGCAGTGGTTCGCGCAAAGTGTCGTCGAGCTTCCACGGCGCATTCAGGATCACCATGCCGGAGCCATTCAGGCGCAGCGGCGAGTCGTCCGGATGCACCATCAACTCCGCGCGCAGCACACGCTTCGCACCACAGCGTGACAGCCAGCGCAAGAACGGCTGCACCTGGCTGCGCAGCTTGATCGGGTACCAGATCGCGTAGACGCCGGTGGGCCAGCGCAGCATCGCTGCCTTGACCGCCAGCTCGATCCGCTTGTACTCGGCCTCCTGCGCCTCGTAAGGCGGATCGATCAGCACCAGCCCGCGTTTCTCTTTCGGCGGCAGCAGCCCGTTCAATGCCTCGTAACCGTCGCGCTGGTGCACGTGAATACGCGGATCACGACGGAACAATTCATGCAGCAGCGTCGCTTCCTCCGGATGCAGCTCGCTCAACTGGGCGCTGTCTTCGGCGCGCATGGCGTTGGCGGCCTGCAACGGAGAGCCGGGATAAACTTTCAGGCCATCTTCGTTGCCGGGCACCGCGAGGATGCTGTCCAGCCAGCGGCGCAGCAGCGGCGGCAGGCTGCTGGCTTTGGCGGTGCTACCGTGCAGATCGGGATACAGCAGCCGCGAGATACCGTCCTTGAATTCGCCCGTCTTGCCGGCTTCCCTGCCGTCCAGCGCGTAGCAGCCGCTGCCGGCGTGCGTTTCGATCACGCAGAACGGGGTCGGCTTGCTCTGCATCGCCTCGATCAGCGCCAGCAGGACGGTGTGCTTGAGTACATCGGCAAAGTTGCCGGCGTGATAGGCGTGGCGATAGTTCATGGCATTCACGGCGGGCAGGGTGGTCAAGTATAGAGGGGCTGGGGTGTGGCAGCCTGTTGGTGATCTCCCCCGGAGCCCGCGCCCGAGGCTCCATGCCCTGTTGGAGCCTGCTCCAGAGTTGGCAAAGGCGGCTTGCGGCCTTACGCTCGGCACATGTCCGCCCACCTTTTCAATCGTCTACGCCGTTGCCGCGTGCTGTTCACGCTGGCGCTGTGTGCGTGGTTGATGATGGGAAGTACGGTTTGGGCCAAGGCGGATTGCTGTGCCTCGATGGGGATGCAGGGCATGGCGGCGATGCATGCTCACGGACACGTGCCACAGCGAGCGCCACAGCCGCATCATCAGCACGCCGATGTCTGCCAGTGTGCCTGTAACCACCTGACAGCCGATCTGTCGGGGCTTCAGGCGGTAGCGGTCGGTTCCATCATGCCTGCGCAAGCCTGCTGGCAGGCCGCCGTCCAGGCGGCACCGCAGCCGGGTTACGCGCCACCATTGCGGCCCCCGGCGGCCTGAATCCTTCGCCCAATCCACCGGCCGCCAGCTGCGGCCGCGTTGCGCGCGTGCGCTTCCACGAAGGACTGATCCATGAACAGGCAAGACCCGCGCGGCTTCCAGCTGCCGCGCCGACGATTCGTGCAGGGACTGGCGCTAGGTGGCGTGGCCGCCGCGCTGGGCCTGCGTAGCAGCGAGTCGTTCGCACAGTCGGCAGCATCGCGTGCCGAATTGCGCGGCACCCATTTCGATTTGACGGTCGGTGAACTGCCGGTCGATTTCACCGGGCATCGCCGCATCGCCACCGTGGTGAACGGCCAACTGCCGGCGCCACTGCTGCGCTGGCGACAGGGCGACACGATCACGCTGCGCGTGCGCAATCAATTGCCAGTGGCCAGCTCGATCCACTGGCACGGCATCGTCCTGCCGGCCGACATGGACGGTGTGCCGGGACTGAGCTTCGCCGGCATTCCGCCGGGTGGCGAGTACCTGTACCGCTTCAGCGTGAACCAGAGCGGCACCTACTGGTACCACAGTCATTCGCGCTTTCAGGAGCAGACCGGACTGTATGGCCCGATCGTGATCGAGCCGCGCGATGGCGAGCGTCATCGCACCGAGCGTGACTATGTGGTGATGCTCAACGACTGGAGTGACACCGATCCGGAACGCGTCTACGCAAACCTGAAAAAGCAGAGCGACTACTACAACGTCGGCAAGCCCACCGCTGGCGGCTTCATGCAAGACGCAAGCAAGCAGGGCGTGCATGGCGCACTGGCCGAGCGGCGTATGTGGGAGCAGATGCGGATGGATCCGAGCGATCTGGCCGATGTCTCCGCGATGACCTACACCTACCTGATGAACGGCCACGCGCCGGCCGGCAACTGGACCGGTCTGTTCGATGTCGGCGAAAAAGTTCGTCTGCGTTTCATCAACGGCGCGTCGATGACGTTTTTCGACGTGCGCATTCCGGGGCTGAAGATGACCGTGGTGGCCGTCGACGGACAGGACGTGGAGCCGGTGAGCGTGGATGAGTTTCGCATCGGCACCGCTGAGGTCTATGACGTGATCGTCACGCCATCGGCCGACCGTGCATGGACGATCTTCGCGCAAAGCATGGATCGCAGTGGCTACGCCCGGGGCACGCTGGCACCGCGCATGGGCATGACGGCCGAGCTGCCTTTGCTCGACCCCAAGGCATTACTGACGATGAGCGACATGATGGGGCCGATGTCGATGGCCGGGATGGGGCACGACATGGCAGGCATGGGTGCTATGTCGATGGGCCACGCTGGAATGAATCAGGCCGCGATGAAGCAAGCCGGCACGCCGTTGCCGTCGGCGCCGCTGCGGACCGGTGTAGAAGCAGACATGCGTGTGCCGCAACCGCGCACGAACCTCGACGATCCTGGCGTCGGCCTGCGCAACAACGGTCGTCGCGTGCTGAGCTACGCCGACCTGCGGACGCTCGATGCGCCGATCTCGCCGCGAGTGGATCGCGAACTCCGCTTGCACCTCACCGGCAACATGCAGCGCTACCTGTGGTCATTCGATGCCACGCGTTTCTCCGAGGCGCAGCCGCTACGACTGAAGTACGGCGAGCATGTGGGAGTCACCCTGATCAACGACACCATGATGACCCACCCGATCCACCTGCATGGGATGTGGAGCGAGCTGGAGGATCCGCACGGCGAGTTCCAGCTGCGCAAGCACACCGTGGTAGTGCAACCGGCGCAGCAGTTGAGCTACCGCGTCAGCGCGGATGCGCTGGGCCACTGGGCCTACCACTGCCACCTGCTCTACCACATGGAGGCGGGCATGTTCCGCGAGGTGGTGGTGGCATGAGCGTGCGAAGGAGGCTGGCCGTCGCGATCCTTGCGCTGCTGTCGTTCGGCAGTACGGCCGTGGCGCAGCAGGCAGACCACGACATGCAGGCGATGCCGACGTCATCCAGTAGCGCAGCGGCAGCGATGCCCGGGATGTCGATGCAGGACATGCCTGGCATGGACATGCCGCAGAAGAAACCGAAGCCGAAGCCAGTCAGCAAGGCTGCAGCGGCAAACCATCATCATCCGTTGGCATCGACAGCAGCGCAGCCGAGTAGCGTCGCGTCACCACAGCTACCCTCCGATCACTTCATCTTGATGCCTGCGGAGCGTGCTCCGAACAACCATGTGCCGCCGCCGGCACCGCAGCAGACGTTGCCGTCGATGTCGCCCGCACAGATGGTCGACATGATGCAGATGAATGACCAGGCGACGCGTGGGATGTGGCTGTTTGATCGTCTTGAGTATCGCGGCGCCGGCAGCGGCGAAGACAGCACGGCATGGAACGCCGAAGGCTGGTGGGGTGATGATCTGAACAAGTTGTGGCTGAAGAGCGAAGGCGAGCATGATCGCGACGGCACCCTCGATGCGAGCGCCGATCTGCTGTGGAGCCACGCCACGTCGACGTTCTGGGACTGGCAGTTGGGCGCGCGCCACGACTTCGGTCAGGGCCCGTCGCGCGAGTGGGCAGCGGCGGGTGTGCAGGGTATGGCGCCGTACTGGTTTGCCCTCGCGGCAACGTTCTACGCCGGTCCGCAGGGGCGTACGGCGGCGCGGCTGGAAGCAGACTACGACTTGCTGTTCACCCAGCGGTTGATCCTCAGTCCCAATCTGGAGCTGAACTTCTACGGCAAGGACGATCCGCAGCGTGATGTCCGCTCGGGTCTTTCCGAAGCGGAAGCTGGCTTGCGCCTGCGTTACGAATTCAGCCGCCGATTCGCGCCGTATCTGGGCATCGACTGGACGCGACACTTCGGTCGCTTCGACAACCAACCAGACGACCTGCCGACGCGCGAGACTACCGTCGTAGCCGGCGTGCGGTTCTGGTTCTGATTCATCTCGTCATCGGGCCTGATTAGTGTTGAAGCTCAGCCAGGTTGGCTTTTGGCTCCCTCCCCTGCTTGCAGGGGAGGGTTGGGGTGGGGTAAAGCTCTTGCCTCGGACGTGCTGAAGAGCACCCCCTCCCAACCTCCCCCTGCAAGCAGGGGGAGGAGCCATGGCCGCAAGTCCTGAAGCGAAAGCTGAGATTCGACGCAAGTCAGGCCAACAGGAATCACACATGAAATATCTGCTTACTTTGTTGTCGCTGGGACTGCTCGCGATCATCGGCTTCGTCGCAGCCGGCTGGTACAACGTGGGCGCCGACAGCCCGCACTGGAAATCCACCTACGCTGCGTTGCAGTTCGCACGCGAGCGCTCGATCGCACATCACGCAAGCGATCTTGTGGTGCCGGCCGATCTCGGCGACGAGGCGGTGATCCTCAAGGGCGCCGGCCAGTACGCGGCGATGTGCACCGGCTGCCATCTGCAGCCGGGGATGAAGGATTCGGAAATACGACCAGGCCTGTATCCCCAGCCGCCGGACCTGTCGCAGCAGCGGGTTGATCCGAAGGAAGCGTTTTGGGTGATCAAGCACGGCATCAAGATGAGCGCGATGCCGGCGTGGGGCAGCAGTCACGATGACGCCACGATCTGGAGCATGGTCGCGTTCCTGCAGAAACTGCCCGACCTGTCGCCCGCCGAATACAAGGCCATCGTGGCGAAGGCGCCACCCGACGACGACATGGAACCGATGCATGGCGAGCACCCCGATTCATCGGCGATGCACGACATGGCCATGCCGGCAGCGCCAACCAGTTCAGCTGCACCTGCCAGCCACTGAACGATCCCGGCCACGACTACTGATACCGGTCGCGACTATTAATCCGGCCCAAAAAAGATCCGGTCCACAAATACTTCGTATCAACCGTTCACCCTGAGCGTAGCGCAGCGCAGCGAAGTCGAAGGGCATGCGGGAGGCTATTGAACCGTTCGTCCTGAACTCAGCACAGCGGAGTTAAAGGGCCTGCGCGTAACTTATCGAACCGTTCACCCTGAGCGTAGCGCAGCGAAGTCGAAGGGCCCGCGGGAAACCACCACGGGCCGAATCAACCCTGCGTAACTACTCAATAGGCCACCGCGATGCGCTGGCGCAGCGCATCATGCTGCTCGATACGGTCGAGTAGCGCGACCGCATAGTCGGCAACAGAGATGTGGCTCTCGCCCTTGGCATCAACCAACAGCTGATCGCCACCAACCCGGTACTTACCCGTGCGCTCGCCATCCTGGATCAAGGCAGCTGGACTTATATACGTCCAATCCACGTCGGCCTTGCTGGCACGAAATACCTCCAGTGCGGCACCTTGCGCCTCGGCCTCCGGTTTCCACGCTGCCGGGAAGTGCTGGTCGTCAATCACTCTCACCCCCGGGGCGACTTCCAGCGAACCAGCGCCACCCACCCACAGCAATCGCTTCACACCAGCCTTGGGCAGGTTGTCCAGCAACACACTGGCGTTGGCGGGCAGGCTGTCGGGGTTGCCGTCGCGCCGGGCCGACAGACTGGCAACCACGGCGTCCACGCCACGCACGGCATCGAGCCAACTGGCTGCCTGGGCGACATCACCCGTGATGACCTTCAGCTGGTCATCGTGCTGAGCAAGGCGGCCAGGGTCGCGTACAACGGCGACCACTTCGTAACCGCGTGACAGCGCTTCATCGAGAATGCCCTGACCGATGTGGCCGGTGGCGCCGAACAGTGCAATTTTCATGGAGTGTCTCCGAGGCAGGTGATTCATGGAGCACAGCATGCGCCGGCCTATTGGATCGATAAACGCGTCAATACATAATTCACTGTAAAGTAATTATTTACAGTGAGGTGACGCATGACGGCCGAGGTCAATCTCAATCGATGGGGAGTGTTCGTGGCTCTGGTGCGTGCCGGCTCGTTCACCGCGGCGGCTGAGCAGCTTGGTTTGACCAAGGCAATGGTCAGTCAGCATCTGGCGCGGCTGGAGCGGGAGTTGGGTGTGACCCTGCTGGTGCGCAGTACACGCAGAATGTCATTGACCGAGGCAGGGGCAGTGTTCCATGCGGATTGCGCGCGCATCCTTGCCGAGGCGGAGGCGGCAATCGAGCGAGTGGGTGAGAGCCGCGATACGCCACGCGGCACGCTGCGCCTCACCACATCCACTGACTACGGCATGGCCGTGGTGGCGCCGGCGCTGGCCAGTTTCATGCAGCGGCATCCGGCGGTGCAGGCGGACCTGGTGATCGGTGACCAGCTCAGTGACCTGATCGCCGAGCGCTTCGATCTGGCGATCCGCATCGGCTGGCTGCGTGACTCGAGCCTGCGAGCGATCAGGCTGGGTGGCTTCCGTCAGCTGGTAGTGGCCACGCCGGCTTATTTGGCAGTGCGCGGCACGCCACGGCAACCGGAGCAACTGACCACGCACGGCTGGATCGCGTTGTCGGTGCTGCCCTCGCCACTGCGCTGGACCTTCATCAGCAGCGCCGGCAAGCGACGCACAGTGCGCATGCGGCCAGTGGCGCAGGCCAACAACGCGGCAGCAGTGCGCGCGTTGGTGCTGGCGGGCGCCGGGGTCGGCGTGCTGCCGGACTATCTGGCTGAAGCCGATATCCGTGCGGGCCGGCTGGTCGTGCTGCTGACGCAATACCGACTGCCCGAGGGCGGCATCCACGCGGTCTATCCCGGGCGGCAGGCGCCGGCAAAAGTGCGTGCCTTTATCGATCACCTGCGCGACAGCATCGCTGCGTCACATGGTGCTCATGTCGCAGATCACTCGACCATGCCGTGACTCTCGGTGGTGCCGATCAGCTCCGGTTGCGTCGGCTGTCGGCCCTGTCGATGCAGCAGTGGATGCATGAATACTGCGGCGAGGATCACCGCCACGCCAGCGTAGAACCAGCCGTCCAGTTGGCGCTGCTCATTGAGCAGCACGATGGCCAGCACGATCGCGTAGACCGGCTCCAGATTGGTCACCATCTGGGTGCCGAACGCGCTCAAGTGACGCAGCGCCACCAGCGCCAGCGTGAACGGCAGCAACGTACAGCCAAACGACAGCGCGAGCAGCAGCAGCGCATCATGCGCATTCGGCAGCATGAAGGCGGCGCCCGTATGCGGCAACAGCGGTGCCAGCACGGTGAGAAACACGGTGCCGGTACCCAGCTCGATGCAGGTCACCGTCAACGGATCGCCGTGTTCCACCAGCCGCTTGTTGAGCGAGCTGAAAAGCGCCACGAAGAGCGCCGACAGCACACCCACCGCAATGCCCAATCGCATGCCATGCGGCACGCCGCCGACCACCATCGCGACGCCGGGCACCACTGCAATGCCGATCATCAGTTCGCGTGGATCGAATCGACGGCGCGCAATCCACGGTTCAATGAAGGCCAGAAATACCGGCCCCAGCGCAATGCAGGTGGCGCCAACCGACGCATTCGACAACTTGATCGCGGCATAGAAACTCAGCCAGTGCAGCGACACCAGCACGCCGATACCGGCATACGCCCAACGCAGCCGCGCAGGCATCGCGAGCAGCCCGCGCCACACCTTCGGCATCAGCAACAGCGCCACCACCACCAACAACATGCGCCACCACACCAGCGGCAGCGCCGGCAGCGTAATCAGCTTGCCGAGGATCGCAGTGAAGCCCCACAGCAACACGCAGAAATGGATCTGCAGACGAGCTTTGCTGACGGGTTGCATGCGGGTCATCGGGTAAGGGCGTGACCGGCATTCTAGCTGGCGTGATGGGCGAATTCCGCGATGACTGGCCATTCGCACACTCGAGCCGTGAACGATCATCCCTTCCTGAAAAGAAAACGAGGGCGCGCGCACAGCAAGCGTTTCACCCGAACTGCCGCTTGTTCGAGAATTCAGTGATGATCTGCGTAAGGGCTGCGGAGTCCAGTAAAGAAGAAGGGCGATCTGCCGCGGCACGTCAACACCAAGGAAGGTCATTAAATGCGCAAGCATGCTACGAGTAAGCTGAGGCTGGTACCTCATACTGCTCGACTGAACAAGCTGTAGCTTTCGACAGGCACGATCGAAAAGGCGAAGCCCTACTATAAAAGTGGTTCGGCGCGGCGAGACAGAGGGGCTCTACGTGATCCGAACTGCCGCCTAGAAACGGGTCACCCAGGGGAACTAAATGGATTTCGTACGCGTTGCGATGCGAGCACTTCTTTGCACAGTGCTTGATCGAAGAGGGCGTGGACCACGGAGGGGTAGTCGATTCACCCCAGGGTTCTCGTCGGCAGCTGCGCTTTTTTTATTCGCCGCGATTCTCGTGTGTCTACCTGCGACTGCAAACGCGAACCCGTATCAAACGGAATACCAAGCGTATGAGGCTTGTCAGTCATATCTCGCATTTTACCCTCCCCAACCCTCCTGGACTTATGAATGTACTCTACCTCCACCTCCGTCTCCTCCTACTGCCATCCTGTTGGCAGGGCCAACTTACGGCGCCGCCTACTGGCAGTTTGTTGACCCTACGTCGCCCGGTGTTGCGGGGCAAACGATGGGGCCGTCCTGCAGCTGTGCGGGCGATCCGATCACGCTGGGTACGGGCAACGAATATCACGACGATGAGGATGTCGACTTAGGTGCGCTGGGTTTTCATCGTTACTACAACAGCCAGATTGACGTCACCTCCGCGAAAATCGGTGCCCATTGGCGGCACAGCTTCGACCGCAGTTTGGATTACGTCACCTCGGGCAATGTCACGACGGCTACGGTCTATCGCCCCGATGGCCGGATCGTTGTCTTCACTGCAAGCGGCACCGCCTGGACCGCGGTTTCCGGTATTCCTGATAGCCTCACCACCACGAGCACGGGCTGGACGTTTTTTGAGGCGTCGACCCGCAATCACGAATACTTCAACAGCAGCGGGCAACTGACTTCCATTCAGGATCCCAATCAGCTGACCACCTCGCTGACCTATAGTACGGCGAGCACACCGACCTCCATCGCACCGGTCGCCGGTCTGCTGCTCACCGTGGTCGATCCGCGCGGTCGGCAACTGTCCTTTGCCTATAACAGCAGCAGCCTCGTTTCCACCGTCACGCTGCCGAACGGTGGGGTATTGACCTACGGCTACACCAAAGGAACGCTCACCCAGGTCACCTACCCGGATCAGAGCACACGGCAATACATTTACAACGAGAGCAACCTTACCGAAGACACGGTATGGCCCGGTGCGATGACCGGCATCGTGGATGAAGCAGGAGTGCGTTACACCACCATTGGGTATGACAATGAAGGTCGGGCCATCACCTCGCAGCTTGCGGTCGTGGGCACGGCGCCGGTGGACCTCACTTCGGTGACATACAACAGCAGCGGCACCACCTCGGTCACTTACCCCACTGGTGCGCAGACGACCTTGAGCTTTGTCGTGCCGTCCGGCTCGGTGTATACCAGTGCGGTGAGTGCACCCTGTGGTCCGACATGCGGTCAGCCCAACGCCGCAGCAACGTTTGACGGCAACGGCTATCCGGCCTCGACCACGGACTTCAACAGCAACCTCACGACGACGAACTACGCGGCCAACGGGCTGCTGGATACAGAGGTCGATGCGTCGGGCACCTCGAGTCAGCGCACGACGAACACGACGTGGAATACCGTACTACGCGTGCCGCTGCAAAGCACCATTACGAATGCCAGTGGCACCACGGTGGCTAACACCGGGTGGGTTTACAACACGGTCGGCCAGCCGCTGGCGCGTTGTGAGATCGATCCCGTGCAGGCGAGCGGTTATACCTGTGCTGCCACGGGCACCGTGCCGGCCGGTGTACGTCGTTGGACCTACACCTACTGCACCGCCGTGGACGGTATGCAGTGTCCGCTGGTCGGCCTACTGCTCAGCGTCACCGGCCCGCGTACGGATCTCACCCAGACCACGACCTACAGCTATTACATGACCAGCAGCGCGACGAGCTGCGGCACACCGGGTGCGGCCTGTTACCAAGCCGGTGATCTTTATCAAGTGACTGATGCCTTGGGTCACACCACCACCATTGCTTCGTACGATGGGGCAGGGCGTATCACGCGGACCACCGACGCCAACGGGATCAACACCGATCGCACCTACACACCGCGTGGCTGGCTCGCCTCGCGCAGCGTCGGTGGCGCGACCACGACGTTGGGCTACACGCCATACGGTGCCGTCGCCTCGGTCACCGATCCCGATGGCGTGATTACCACGTTGACCTACGACGCGGCACATCGCCTGACGGACATCACCGATGCGCAGGGCAACGATCTCCACTACACACTGGATGCCGCTGGTAACAAGACCGCGGAGCAGGTCACGACGGCCTCGGGCACGGTCATGCAAAGCCAGTCACGCACCTACAACACGCTGGGTCAGCTGACCGCCATCATCGACGGCCTCAGTCAGACGGTTTTCAGTGCCGGCACCAGCGGAAGCTACGATGCCAACGGCAACCTGATCCACAGCGCCGACGCGCTGGGCTACCAAAGTCAGCAGGGCTTCGACGCGCTAAACCGCCTCACCAGCACGATCGCCAACTACAACGGCGCTGACCCGGCCACGACGAACACCACGACAACCGTCAGCCTGGATGCACTGGATCGCTTGGCAGGCGTTACCGACCCCACAGCCCTCACGACCAGTTACTCTTACGATGGGCTCAGCGACCGCACACAGCTGCAAAGCCCGGATACCGGCACCAGCATCGATGCCTACGATGCAGCCGGCGATCGCCTCACGCATACCGATGCGAACGGGAACGTCAGCACGTCGACCTATGACGCGGACAATCGGCCTGTCAGCACCAGCTACACCAACACTGCACTCAACGTCACCTACACCTACGACGAAGCCAACTCAGTAACGGGCTGCAGTGCCTCGAATCAGATCGGCCGACTGACGAGGGTGGTGGAGGGTGTCGTCACGACGGTGTTCTGTTACGACGGTCGCGGCAACGTCATTCAGAAGATGCAGTTGCTGTCGGGCTATACCGACATTACGAACTATGGCTATACAGCAGCCGATCGACTGAGCGGTGTGAGCACGCCCGACCAGACCGCAATCAGCTACACTTACGACACCGACGGGCATGTCAGCGGTGTAACCGTCACGCCTAGCGGTGCTACCAACGCGTCGCCCACCGTGGTCAGCGCCATCAGCTACCTGCCGTTCGGGCCGATCAGCAGCTACACCCTGGGCAATGGGCAGACCATCACGCGGACCTACGACGCCAACTACCGGCTCACCGACCTGACCAGTCCGGCGCTGAACCTGCATTTTGCTCGCGATGCGATGGGCGACATCGTCGCCTTGGGCAACGCCCCAGGCGCCAACCCGGCCACGGAGACGTACAGCTACGATCCGCTATATCGGCTCACCGGCATCACCGACAACGGCACCGCGCTGGAAACCGTCACTTACAATCCGACCGGCGATCGGCTGAGTAAGACGGCGCCCGGTCTGGCCACAGGTACCTACCTCTACACCACCGGCACCCATCAGCTGGCCAGTATCGGCAATGCGGCCCAAGCCAATGACGCTAACGGCAACACCACCGGTAGCGTGATGGGCGGCAACACGTACGGCTTCGCGTACAACGGGCGAAACCGCCTGACGTTGGTGCAACTCAATGGCCAGACGGTCGCCAGCTACACGTACAACGCCTTGGGAGAGCGTATCGGCAAGGTGGCAAACTTCCCGCAGAACGTGAGCGAGCGTTACGCCTACAACGAGTCTGGCCAGCTGATCGGCGAATACGGCACCACCAACAGAGACTACATCTGGCTGGGTGGGCTACCGGTGGCAGTGGTGGACAACACCATTAATGGCAGCGTGACGACCAGCACGATCAACTACGTGACCGCTGATCAGCTAAATACGCCGAGGGCGGTGACCAATAGTGCGGGCGCGGTGATCTGGCAGCTGCCGTATCAAGGGAATGCGTTTGAGGAGTTGCAGCCGACATCAAGCACCGGCTATGTGCTTAACCTGCGTTCCGCTGGTGAGTACAACGACGCCGAGACAGGGCTGAATAACAACGGCTATCGAACGCGCAACCCCTATACGTGGCGCTTCGGGCAGAGTGATCCAGAAGGACTGGCCGGAGGCATCAGCACTTATGCAGCCGTCGGTAACAACCCGTTGAGCTATGTCGACCCAGACGGGAGGCAGATCGCAGGGACTGTGAATAACGATGGTGTGAATTGGGATGCCCGGGCAAGCGACAATGCTGAATTCATCGGATATTTGCTCACCGGCGTAAACATCGATCAGGTGAACGCGCCTGGAGATGACTCCATTCAGACGGTGGTTACCCCATTGGAGTTTATGGCTGCGGGCAGGCTTGCAAGAGGGGTGGGCGCTGCTGCTCGTGCCATGTGCCCGTCGGCGGCTCTCGATAGTGGCGCCCGTAGCGCCTTAAACGGATTGCGGCTAAATATGCAGTTGTCCGCAGAACAAGCGGCCGGCGCAAGAGCACCCACCCAAATTACGGGATACTCGAATCATGCACTGTCCCAAATTGCTAGCCGCGATGGGGGCATAGGAGTAAGCCAGGCTGCTCTGGATTCCGCGTGGAGTAATCCGAGCAACATCCAATACGCACCATCACCATACGGCCCAACATTTAGGTTCACGGGAAGTGACGCCACTGTTGTTGTAAATTCCGACGGAACGGTCGTCACAAGTTGGGCGACATCTGCAGCAGGGACCGGGAAATGACAATAAATTTGACCAAGAGACAAGATGAGCTAATCGAATATCTCTGCGGTTTGGACGACGGCGCGAACGCCGAACTCGGCAAAAGAGCAAAAGCGGGGCAGCTATCCTCTGACGACGTCGGAAGGCTATGCGAAATAATTTCGGATGAGCTTATGCTTAAGGGCATAGAGAAAAGCTTTGAGCCGAATGACTACGGCTTGGAGCTTGAAAAGTTACTCGATGACGTGAACAGCGAGCGACTCCATCGTTGACCCGTCGAAGCAACGATTGCTCGGATATGCCGAGCTCTTTGGGATTTGTCCAATGGTCATTCTGCAGCAATAAAGAGAGAATCAGAATGCCGCACGAAACAATGTTGAATGTTTTCGGTGCAGTCGTAGTTGGAATTAGCGTACTGATTTGGCTAGTGGCGCGGCGACTTGCCAAGGTCGACCCCAGCTATTTTCAGACACGCGATGGTGTGCTGCGTTGGTGGGATGTTTCCTCAGTCAGCCAAGTTGTAAAAATGATTTTTGATCCGCGGCTTCCCGATCCAGCACATGGCCAGGGGATGCGCAAAGCCATCTACGCGATCCGCGTTCTGTATGTGCTCGGCATCGTTGGAGCAGTCTTCTTCTTTTACCTATTTTTCGCGCATCCCCAATCGATTTTCCCTCGTTAGGGTATGCGCCCAAAGATATTGGCTGCCAGAAGATCTCCGAATATTCAAGAAAGCAAAGGCCGCCCACAAAGGCGGCCTTCTTCGTCTGTGGCTGTGTTTAGCAGCTGGCCAGAGCGTGTGGGTGGCAGGGCGCCTTTGTGATGGGAGCGCATCGTAGACGCCGCGATGACTCGCCGACGTTGATCAATGCGACGGTCGTAAATTTGATGCTCCCATAACGCATTCGTTTTGGCGAGTAGTTACAAATGCAGCGCAGCGATCACGCGGCTGACAGCGCTAAGACTTTCTGAAGATAGTTGGCCATTTCTGGGAAGATGCTTCGTGTACCTCGTTAACCGAAGAGCGTTCAATCCCCCAGTCCCCGAGCAGCTCTTTGTATAGTTCGCGAGCTAGGCACAGGTGTATGAAGGACTCTGGCTCGGCATCGAACAGGTCATCTTCGTCGAGATTGTGTGCCACTTGCTCAAGACTGAATGTGTCGTCGTTAAGCAAAAGCAAGTCCAGCAGTCCACCAACCAATCCGCGATAACTGTGAAAGTCGGGTGACATAAAGAAGGCATGGCGCGTGCAGTAGACCAAGCCCCACAGAGCCAATGTTGCCGACGCAAGGTCAAGCATCCACGTTTTGAACATGAAATCAGCCATGCATCGCTGATCGCAGTTGAACTGGCAGCAGAACGCTGGGGTACTTCGCGCCGAGATGAATAGTGGGTTCCCCATTTTGGATGCATCACCTGGTGATACGTCGGGTCCGTTCCTCAACGCTGAGCGGAATCAGCTAAGTAGTAGCGGCTGGACATTTAATCCGGTTACCAATTTTTGGATGCCACCGGCAAAGCCATGACTAAAGATATGAACACCATGGTCACGCAGAATCGTGCAGTGCTAAATTTCGAGCTCATAGCTAGGAACGATTTTGCGTTTCTCAGCGAACTTGGGTTCTCAGAAATTGAGTCGTCACCAACGCTCATTCGTTACCACAAGGGCGACGTAGAGCTAGATGTTTATCATGGACGCCAGTCGTACGAAATTGGCGCTGGCGTCTCATACCTCGGGACACGATATTCGCTGGTAGAGATCATTCGCGCTACTGATCCTGAAACTGCCAAGCACTATTGTAATTTTTCGACAACCACTCCAGAGGGGGTGGTTGTTGGCCTTGAACAATTGAGTTTGTTGATGAAGCGCTACGCTTTGGCCGCGCTACGGGACGGCCCGAAATTCTTCTCAATCCTTGAGGCACAGCGAAAATTGTGGTCTGAAGAGTACGCTCTGGACGTTCTCGCTCAGCAATTGCGGCCGCAGGCAGATGATGCGTTTCGAAAAGGTGACTACGCTTCAGCGGCGGAACTGTATGCCCGTATTAAAGCTCGCCTAAGCCCGGCAGAGGTTAAGAGGCTGACGCTTGCTGAAAAGCGTCGGTCCCAGCAGTAGATCGCTACCGACATCGAGCACGTGTCATCGGTAGCGAACGTTAAGCCGCGCTACCGATGACACGGGAATAATCTGGAGGGTGCTGATGAGTTCCGGATGGGCTCGTCATAGACCGACGAACTCTGTTTCCAACGCCTGATCTTCTCTGGCCAGACCGATGCGCAGGCCTCTTCTTTTGCCATCGATGGCGACTAGATACATCGCGATCGCCTTGCTCAAGACTTCTGCTTTTGTCGAGTCGCGTGCTACGGCCACCCTCTCGATTTGCGCGTTAAGTTCACTCGATAGCAGCAGCTCGATCCGAACGGACATTAGAGACTACATCTGGTTAGGCGGCTCACCGGTAGCGGTGGTGGATAACGCCATCAGTGGCAGCTCCACTTCCAGCACCGTCAACTATGTGACGGCTGATCAACTGAATACGCCGAGGGCGGTAACCAATAGTGCGGGAACCGTGATCTGGCTGCTTCCTTATCAGGGGAACCCTTTTGGCGAACAGCAACCGACGAGTGGCAGCGGCTATGTGCTAAATTTGAGGTTCCCCGGCCAGTATTACGACGCAGAAACGGGGCTAGTGCACAACGATCACCGCGACTACTGTGCGGCGTGTGGGCGTTACATACAGAGTGATCCGGTCGGGCTGTTTGGTGGGCAGATCAGTACTTATGCCTACGGCAATAACGACCCGCTGAGCAACATCGATCCACTCGGCCTTGCTCAATGCGCGTTGGTATTCTTAAACGGCAACGGTTCTCTGCAATGCACGCTGGATGATCCGAGTAACGCGCCAGTCAACATTCCAGTAGCTTCCGGAAACAACGGTGGCGGAGAAAATTGCAAGAACAACCCTGAGTGCCAAGCCGAAGTCGGTAGAGGCCCAATTCCATCTGGCTGTTGGCAATGGAGTAGTGGGTATACGAGCAAGCCGAACGGGCGGGTGCTTAATCCTTGTCAAGGATGGCCAGATTTAGGCCGCACGAATATACGATCACATAGCTGTGCCAATGCGTTTGGACCTTCAAAAGGTCCACAATTCTGTTCTGCCGGCTGTGTAACAGGGTCAGTGAGCGGTATCCATTCGTTGAACAAGTTGCTTGATGCCGAGCCAAATTCGACTTTATGGGTTGGATCTACACTATCTCCGCAAATCCCTTCGTTCGATGACAGCTTGCCAGGCAAGCCGCAATAGGCGACCTATATGAAATATCGGATCTCGACTGCGTTGTTCTTCTTCTTGATGTCCAGCACTGTGACTGCCGCGGAGAAACTAACACCCGAAAAGGTATTGGCGCATATCGCATCAGTAGGTGCTAAAAAGGCAGTGATTGATTACTACGAAAAGCCAGGGTGGCCAGCAATAACGCAAGGCATCGCGTCCGGAAACAGTGACTGGCTGAAGGTGTATGTTGCTCTTGTCCCGGTAGCGGATGCCGCCGCTGTGGAAGACCTTGGGGACGCCATCTTTGACGTTCTACCGGCACAGCCTTTTAAAGTCTTGCCGATTCTCACAGCCAAGGGGCAGTACACAGTGGAACAACTATGTACATTTACCTTTGAGTCTAAGATCCCGTCCGGCGGCATCAACGCTTACCTCAATCGCCTCGAAAAGTCGCTTCGGAAAGCTGACAGCAAAGAACAGCGCTCGATGGCAGACTCTTGCCGCAGTGGCGTAGGAGTGACTAGAGAGAACTTCAAGAGCAGTCCCGACTACTAGCATGTAAAGAACATGGGGCTACCAGGGAAATCCGTTGGGAGAGCAGCAACCGACGTCGTCGACGGGTTAACCGAGAAAACCTAACCGACAGCTTCTTAGCCGGAACATCCATCGCTACCTCCTTCTCGAACTAGTGAGCGTTAAAACGCAAATGCATCCAGATGACGAAGTTCTAGCGGATCTTCAGCGACATGGTTCGGACCTGTCCGCCGAGCACACGCTTGAGCACTATCTCTACTTTCAAGACGCTGCTTCGGCTTCCGAAGCATGCGCGGAACTTGAAGCCGACGGTTTCAAAATCTCACGCTCCGGTGAAGCAGGCAAGCCGAATTCCTTTCTGGTTCTAGCCGCCATTTCGCTTGTTCCAGAGCGCCAGCACGTCATCGCGCTTTCGGATCAACTCGAAGCGTTGGCGCTGAAATTTGGCGGTGAGTACGATGGCTGGGAAGCTGCAATTGTTCGAGGGGCGAGCTAGAGACCCTGGCCGAAGGCGGGTGCTGCTTCGAGTTGCAAAACGGGTGTCAAATGCTGGAAGTGCCCACAGCCGTCAGCAGTTGAACGCGGTAACCCAGGCCCTATGCCGCTTGCGGGTGCCCTTTTGGGAAGCTTGATGGCGCGCCCGCAGGGCGCACCATCAAGGGTCGATTACTGAACGTCGTGCTTATGCGCGTGCTTCTTGGCGGCGTGCTCGGCGTGTTCAATCGCGTGCAGCTTGTGGCCGTGGGCCAGATGAGCGTGGTGGCTGGCTTTTTCGTGTTGGCCGGCTTCCGCGTGCCTGGCTGCTTCGCGGTGATGCTTGGCGGCTTCGTCGAGGTGCTTGGCAGCTTCGTGATGGTGATGATGAATTTCGTGCTGGTCGCTCATGGAAAGCTCCTTCATCAAGGGTGATCCCGATCCACAGGAGGACTGGGACTATCGAAGGTAGGCGCGGGTAATGACACTGGTATGACCTTGCCGCCAACGGTTTATCAGTGAGGTGCCGTGCCTTTTGCGTTGCCGGCGGGCGTAGCCTTGGCTGGCGCTCGCATCTGCTCCAGCACGGTGCGGCAGGTGTTGTCGCTGTCGTTGTTGTGGCTGGGCGCCACCAGCGCGAGCAGGGCGGCAGCCGGAGCAGCGACTACGGTGAGCGCGACCATGCCTGCGCCGCGCATCAGCAACGGTCCCTTCTGTACGCCGACGTCGGGGTTCTTCAGCGTGCCTTTTACGTATAGCGGCGAACGCAGCGAGAAAATGCGCGCGCCCTTGGTATGCGGCACCACATCCAGGTTGAGTTGTTCGTTGGTCATGTTCGCCGTACCACTGACATTGATGCTGGCATCCTCCGTATCGAGCACGAACAGTCGTGCATCGAACAGACCGTCGGTGGCCACCAGATCTGAAGCGGCGCAGTTGATCTTCACTGTCTTGTCGCCAAACAATTTCTCTACGACGACGTTGCCGACGTTGAGCCCGGCAGTTTCGAGCAGCGTCTTGCTGATCGCGCCATCATTCATTAACAATTTCAGCTCGCCGTTGGCATGGCCAAGCAATGCAGCGATGGAGTTGCCTTGCATGGTGAGATCCGCGTTGCCATTGATTTCGCCGAGGCTGGTTTGCATCGAGGCGAATTCCCGAAACAGTTGCTGGAGCTTGAGATGCCGCGCGTCCAGTTTCAGTGTGCCCTGCATCGGTGACTTGACACCGTCGAGGCGGACGCTACTGCTGACCGTGCCGCTGGCCACGCCGAAGTTCAGTGGATCCAGCTGCAGCACACCGTTGTTCATGATCAGGTGGGTGCTCAACGACTGGATGGGAAGATTTACCCCGTGCGCGATGCGTGCGGCGCTGAAATTGATATCTGCATCCATCGCCTGCCAGCGATCAGTGCGGAACGGTTCGATCGGCAGTGTCTTTTCGGCAGGCTGTGCAGTGGCATCGCCGCGCTGCTGTTTTTCAGCATTGGAGTCGGCTCCGATCAGCGGCGCGAGATCCGCGAATTGCAGCAGTTGTGATTGCACCGTGCCGGTGAGCTTTGGCCGCGCGCCCACGCTGGTGAAATAGAGATCGCCAGAGAGGTCACTGCCGCCGACGCGCCCACGGAAATGTCGATAGCTGAATTGGCTGCCATTGCGATGGAGCTCGGCCTTGAGACGGCCTTCGGTCGCATACGGCGGTGTGTCTGGCAGCGTGATGCCGAAGATCGGATACAGCTTGGCCATGCTGGTGCCGGTGAACCACAGCTTGAGATCGAGCGCTGCCAGATGTAGCGGATCGGTGAGCGTGCCGACCAGGCCAATATGGTTGTCGCCAATGTGCAGCTTGGCTTGTATCGGGAACGGCACGTCAGTCTGGTCCAGGGCCAGCACGGCGCCTATTCGGCCGCTGCCACTGGCCGGTACATTCCGATAGATGCCGTTCGCGGTCCAGGCAAACTGATAACTCGTCTTGCTCGCGGCAGCGTGACTTGAGTCGTCCGTATCGTTGTGTTCGGCGTTGACCACGGTCTTGCCTGCAGCGGTGCCCGCTGTCTTGCCAGCCTGTGCGCCTGCATCGGCGGATTCCTGCGCCACGATCTGGTCGAAGGGAACCGCTTGTTGCAACGGTTCGACGTTGATCTTGAGCGTGATCCCACGGGCGGCATCATCCACTGCGACCAGGCCACGATCGAAACCGATCGCGCCCAGATCGAGCGTCCACGTCGACGGCGTACTGCTCTCGGGCATGCTGAAATCCCAGGTCGCTTGTCCAAGCCTGTTGCGTTCGAGATCGATATTCGGCTGCCCCAGTTGCAGCGAGGGAATATGGATGCGGTGGGCAAGCAGACCCAGCGGCGACAGGCGAAAGCGAAGCGCATCCATATGCGCGAACTGTCGTTGGGCCGCCCACGATGGATTGGCGATCTGGACGTCGCGCGCCGTGAATTCCGGCCATGGCACCATCGCGGCCAGCCCACCGGTGGCCGGTTCGCGCCGCCACACCACGCTCAGATCGCCATTGATCGCGAACCGCCGGCCAATCGCCAGACTCACTTTGTCATCGAGATAGGGTTTGAGCCGGTTCCAGTCGAAGGTGGCGATGACGATCACCAGCGCGACGGCCAATACCAGCAGCGTACCCACGATCCAGCTCAGCACTTTGCGGCTGCGTTTCATCGATTGCTTCCCGTGCGTCGCCATACAACGGCGACCTCATGCGTGCACTGATAGCCGACTCAACGACAAGGTTATGTGTGTAAGCGATCCCCCGGCCCAGCGAAATTCATGGGGTGGGGGCTACTGCGAGCTCAGGGGCTAAGCCGCGACGCGATCGCGCTGGCGGCGGCCAATGCGATATACCACCGCTGGTGGCAGGTTGAACAACACACTGCCGATGCGCACGGCCTCAAGATCCAGCCGTTCCAGCAAATGGCGCGGCAATGGGCAGCGTGGGCCGTAGGTGAACTGGTAAAACGCTCCGTCGGCGTGCAATTGCCGATCGAACACGCCCTGGATGATCGCCGAGACCTGGCTGGCCGGCATCGACAGCAGTGGCAGTCCGCTGACTACTGCGCTGGCCCGCTCTTCGCCGAATATCGGAAGGGCGTCGCCGAGATGCGCGGCGTCCATGCTCAGCACATGCGTACCTGGATAGCGTTGCGCCAGGGCGCTCGCGAAGACTGGGTCGGCTTCAATCAGCGCCAGTCGATGGGTCGGTACACCGCGGGCGAGCAGGGCGCGGGTGAACACACCGGTGCCGGGGCCCAACTCGATTACCGGGCCGTCGAGATGATTGACGTGCGTCGTCATCAGCCGCGCCAGTGACGATCCTGATGGGGCTAGCGCGCCAATGCTGCGTGGAGCCCGCAGCCATGCGCGAAAAAAGGTCAGGGTGTCGCTCACGGCATCAAGGCTTCCGGGGGTGATAGGTACGCAGGCAAGCAAATTTCGACGCCCACAGATAAACCGATGAGGCTGAACACAATGTTTTCACGGAATCCTTGGTTGCAGCAAGCGCGGCCATCAGGGTTTGCTTGCCGCGAGGGTTTTGGCCGTGCGCACGGGTGCGTCGATGCTGCACAGATCGATCTTGCCGGCTGGCACTGTGTAGAAGGCGTCGCGGCGATTGCGCTTGGCTTCGATCAGGGCGGTGAATGTGGCGCTGTCGGTGCGTAGCACGTCGACAGAGGGGCGCTGCGCCGGCGGCAGATCGGCAGCCAGCCGCACCGATTGGATCACGGTTCGCTGCGCCGGGCTGGTATAGAAGCCCATCGGCCCGGGACCGCGTGGCAGGCCAGACAGCAGGGGCATGCCTTCAAGCACGCGCCCGACTACCGCCAGGTTACGGTCCAGCCGGCGCGGTGCCTGGCCGATCACCGCGTACAACTCGCTGCCACTACCGGTTTCCGGGCCATTGTCACGCCCGACACCGACCATGCCGTAGCAGTGGGTGAGCCATTCCTGTCCGCTGGCCGGATCGCGCGCCACCGGAAAACCTTCGGAGAAGCCGACTTCCGATGCATAGACGTCGCCGTCCGGCAGCGCCGTCCACGGCAGTTTCGAATCGATTGGACGAGTGAATTCCGGTGCCAGCGTGCTGCTGGCCTTGCCCAGCGGACGGATCCTGGCCGGGTCGCCGCCGTCATTGCCTGCTGGATCGCCCCATTGGGTGACGAAGTTGTCCTGCACCCGCTCGACCGCCAATCCATCGAAATAGTGCTCGTGTATCAGCGTGCGGATATTGGCCGCATGCAGCGGCGCGAAGTCCGGCGCCAGCTCGATCAGTACACGGCCCGTGCTCAATTGCATGACCAGCAGATTGTTCGGGTCAGGCTGGCGCCATTCGGCAGCGCCCGCCTTGGCCAGCAGTTCCTGCGGTGTCGGTGTGGCTTTGCCCTGGTCGGCGAATACGGGCAGCGCTGACAGGCTGGCCAGCACGAGGGCAGCGACGAGGTGACGGCAACGCAGCATGATTTCCCCTTGGGACAACTGATCGGCAGAAGCCCAACTTAGCAGAGCCGGGAGTGCGCTTGATACCAAGGCAGGTACGTGCGCGGACACCAGGCCAGCGGAAGCCTTGCCCTGTATGGTTTCAGTACCAGCTCATGCGCCCACCGTCGATACACGACCGCTCGATAGCCGCTGAGAGATTGCGAAGAATTTACGCGGTTCGGGCCTTTTGCATATAGCTCCTTTACGACCACCGGTAACACCATGGCCCATCCGCTTTGTTCATCGACATGGGCGTGCCATTTTGACCATCATGATTATTCAGGGGCCCCAGGCCACCGCCAGATCACTCAGCGGTGAACTTCTGGGTCATCTGCAGCAATTGGCGCGTGCGGCAGGTCGCACATTGGAGATGTGCAGCTGCGGTGGTTTGCGTGACTTCGTCGCACGCGTGCGCGCCGGGCGGTCGCAAACCGTGGAGTTCATGCTGCTCGACCCGGGTGACCTTGCGCAGCAAGTGCAGGCACATCCCGAGGCGGGCCTCGGCGATGCCCTCGATGAGTTGAGTACGCCCTATATCGAAGTCCATGACGACAGTGACGGTGCGCTGGAGCCCAGGGATTGCTTGCACAGCGCTCCGCTGGCGACGATCATTTTCAACGGTGACCTGGCCGTCAGCTACCAGATCGCACTAGGCATCGCGCTCAAGCAACTTGGCAGCACACCGTAGATGCTGTCGATGGGTCTGCCGGCATCGCAAGCGAGTTGGTTGCGTGCAGTCCACTGACGCCGTTTTTGAACAGGAATTCCGGCCCACCCTTGATCGCCGTCTTCGCCGTTACGAGGGGACGGGCCATAAAGCTTTTGCGCAACTGATGAATCTGCCCAACACGAACCAGCTTCCGCTGTGCTGCCGCGCATTGTTCGTGGGCGATCGCCGTGCGCGAGCCGCCAGTCAAGTCGGCCGCGACGCTCCTGCCCGACATGTAGTGGAACGCCACTCCGGCGGCGACGTACCGGTACGCGCAGTTTCAGCATCCGGCATCGGTTCGCCTGCAACGGGCATCCGGTCACCGGTGGGCACATCGCAGTCCCGATTCCCAGCGCTGAAACCAACCGTGCACCGCAAAGGCTGGCCTCCGCCAGCCGCCGCAATCTGCTGGCCGCGAAGACGGCCGTAGCGCAGGCGCTGGTGTGACGCGGGCTGACTCCGCCGACTCAACGGTTCGCCGCAGGTGTCACCGAATCCACGGAATCAAGTCATGTTCAAGCAGCCCAGCAAAACCGTCGCCGGCAAGGCGGCCAGCAAGGGCGCTCCCGCTCCGGCGCGCGTCGCCGTTGCGTTGGAAGCGTTCCGCCAGAACGAAGTGCTGCTCGAAGCGCTCAGCACCAGCACGTCTGGCCTCAACGAGGAACAGATCGGCGAACGACTCGATCGCGACGGCATGAACGAGGTGTCGCACGAGAAGCCGCCGCACTGGGCGCTGCAGCTGCTGCACGCATTCAAGAATCCGTTCATAGTCGTGCTGCTGGTGCTCGCTGGCGTGCAGCTGGCCTCGGACTCCACCAACCTGACCGGCCCGACCATCATTTCGGTGATGGTGTTGATCAGTGTGCTGCTCAGCTTCAGTCAGGAATACCGTTCATCGAAGGCCGCCGAGAAGTTGAAGGCGATGGTGCGCAACACCGCCACCGTCACGCGCCGCGCGTCGGACGGCCATAGCGAGCGCATCGACGTGCCGGTTGGCGAACTCGTCGCCGGCGACATCGTGCACCTTGCAGCAGGCGACATGGTTCCCGCCGACCTACGTCTGCTCCATGCGAAGGATCTGTTCATCAGCCAGGCCATTCTCACCGGTGAATCGCTGCCGGTTGAGAAGTGGGCGCCGTCGCGAGGACCGGCTTCGGACGAGCTGGAACAGAGTGCAGTGGACAGTCCGCTGGATCTGGCCACCGTCTGCTACATGGGCACCAACGTGGTGAGCGGCACGGCCATCGCGGTAGTCGTGGCGACCGGTGCGCGCAGCTATCTGGGTACGCTGGCACGTACCGTCGCCGGCCAGCGTGTGCAGACCAGCTTCGACCGCGGCGTGAAGAGTGTGAGTTGGCTCTTGATCCACTTCATGGCAGTGATGGTGCCGATCGTCTTCGTCATCAACGGCCTGGATAAGCACAACTGGTCGCAGGCGTTTCTGTTCGCACTGTCGGTGGCGGTTGGGCTGACGCCGGAAATGTTGCCGCTGATCGTCACCGCAAACCTGGCCAAGGGCGCCATTGCGATGTCGCGCCGCAAGGTGGTGGTGAAGCGTCTCAACGCGATCCAGAACTTCGGTGCGATGGACGTGTTGTGCACCGACAAGACCGGCACGCTGACGCTCGACAAGATCGTACTCGAGCGGCATCTGGATCTGTACGGCAAAGACTCGGAAGAAGCGCTGGAATACGGCTACCTCAACAGTCGATTTCAGACTGGCCTGAAGAATCTGATGGACAAGGCCGTGCTGGCGCATCGCGACCTCGAACCCACCGCCGCGCACTACAGCATCGTTGACGAGATTCCGTTCGATTTTCAGCGCCGCCGCATGTCGGTGGTCGTGAGTGATGGCGACAGCCTAGAGCTGCTCGTGTGCAAGGGCGCAGTTGAGGAGATGCTGTCGATCTGCTCGTACGCTATGGCCGGTGACGACATACTGCCGATGAGCGACGAGCAGCGTGCCCAGATCAAGGCGATGACCAGCCGCCTCAACGAGGATGGCTTGCGTGTGCTGGTGGTGGCGATCAAGCGCCAGCCGCCAACGAACCGCGCTTACAGTGTTGCCGACGAGAGCGAGCTGATCGCCGTGGGCTGCCTCGCCTTCCTCGATCCCCCGAAAGACTCCGCCCGCACCGCCATTGCCGCGCTCCATCAGCATGGTGTGGCGGTGAAGGTAGTTACCGGCGACAACGAAGCGGTGACGCGCAAGATCTGCCGTGAAGTCGGTCTGGACGTCGAGCACTCGGCGCAGGGCAAACAGATCGAGCCGCTGGACGATGCCGAGCTGGACGAGCTGGTGGCGCGCACCACGGTGTTTGCCAAGATGTCGCCGCTGCAGAAGGCGCGCGTGGTGAAGTCATTGCAGCGCCAGGGTCACACGGTCGGGTTTCTGGGTGACGGCATCAACGATGCGCCGGCATTGCGTGAGGCGGACGTCGGTATCTCGGTGGATACCGCCACCGATATCGCGAAAGAGTCTGCCGATATCATCTTGCTCGAAAAGAATCTGATGGTGCTGGAGGAGGGTGTGATCGAAGGGCGCATTACCTTCGGCAACATCATCAAGTACATCAAGATGACCGCCAGCTCGAACTTCGGCAACATGTTCAGCGTGCTGGTGGCGAGTGCGTTCCTGCCTTTCCTCCCGATG
>Ga0302226_10000145_pt1 | contig 64878 bp, 56 predicted proteins | sample II_Palsa_E3_3_FD_193524 | JGI IMG/M metagenome (GOLD analysis project Ga0302226, IMG submission 193524) | Peat permafrost microbial communities from Stordalen Mire near Abisko, Sweden - II_Palsa_E3_3 | ecosystem: Environmental > Terrestrial > Soil > Palsa > Peat permafrost | place: Sweden...
TCTCTGAAGTCTTCGTCGGCCGCTTCGACGGCGCCCGCCTCGCCCAGTTCCTCCACTCCATCGCCTCGGCCGAGGAGCCCTACTCCGGCCGCACCATCTACACCATCCCCATCGACGGCCGCCAGCTCCGCATCGCCCAGCTCGGCTACGACATCCTCGCCGCTTCCAACATGCCCACCACCGAGCAGATCCACTCCATGCTCGACCGCTCCCGCGCCGGCGCCCTCTCCACCCCCGGCTCCTCCCTCCTAGCCGCCCGCTATCACGAGGTCCCCATCCTCTCCGAAGCCTGGGGCATCGGCCACATCGGCCTCCCCCTCTCCTCCGACGACGACCCCAACTTCATCGCCATCCTCGGCCTCCAGCTCCCCCTCCGCACCGACACCGACTTCGTCGCCTCCCTCCGCTACACCGCCGCCGAACACGTCCTCTCCGGCGGCGCCGTTCACCTCCGCATCGAAGACATCACCCCCGATGCCGTCTCCGCCTCCGACACAGTCGACGCCCTCACCAACCTCCTCAACATCCTCCGCGGTATCGCTCAGCAAGCCACCCCGGAGCAGCCGCCCTCCCCCTCGTCCACCGCCATCCAGACCATCCTCAACTCCGTCACCCTCACCCACCACGACAGCCGCGTCCTCCTCAATGCCAACGCCGGCATCGACCAGCTCAAAGCCCTCACCACCGCCCACGACCCCGCCGCCACCCCCCTCGCCCCCTCGTCCTTCACCCCCGCCCCACCAGCTCCTGCCCAACCAGCCTCCACCCCGCCAGCTCGCCGTTCCCCCGCTCCAAAACCTCTCCATGCGACCCGAACGGCCCCCGCTGCGTCCAACTAGTTGAACCCTGTATCACCTCGCCGTCGCTATCGTCGTTGTCGTTGTTTGTTTTACGCCGTCATCCTAGAGCGAAGCGAAGGATCCCTGTATTTGCTTTTGCCGTTGCTTTTGCCGTTGTTCTTGCCTTTAGCGAAGAGCTAGAAGCTAAAAGCTGCTCTTCTTTCCCTTCACCACTCGCCATCAAGGACTTCAAATGAATCAGCGGATCACCCTCCTCACTCTCGCCCTCTGCACCTCCGCCGCCCTCGCCCAGAAAGCCCCCGCCAACGCCCTCCCCCAGCCGCCTCTCCTCACCGGTCAGGCCGCCTACACCGACTGGGCCCAGCAGCATCCCGGCGTCCGCCACAAAATCACCCTCGCCGACCTCCCTGCCCCGAACCCCTCTGAAGCCGTAGACAACGGACCCAACGTTGTCCCCCGCCCCATCAACGCCTTTCCCATCGCCCCCGCCAGCTTCAGCGTCACCCTCTACGCCGGCGGCGACTCCACCCCCCTCGAGCGCTCCGCCTCGGGCGAGCACATGAAGCTCTCCAACGGCACCTTCACCCAGCCCCGCTTCATCACCACTGCTCCCAACGGCGATCTCTTCCTCGCCGACTCCGGCGCCGGCACCATCTTCATCCTCCGCGGCATCGCCCCCAACGGCCGCGCCGCCACCATCGAAAAATTCGCCACCGGCCTCGACCACCCCTTCGGCATCACCTTCTACCCCTCCGGCCCCAACCCCCAGTACGTCTACATCGGCAACGCCACCACCATCCAGCGCTTCGCCTACAAGAATGGCGACCTCAAAGCCACTGGCAAGCCTGAGACCATCGTCCCCGACATCCCCGGCTACGCCCAACTCCGCGGCGGCGGCCACTGGACCCGCGACGTCGTCTTCACCAGGGACGACAAGTACCTCCTCGTCTCCGTAGGCTCCGGCTCCAACGTCGACGACCCCGACACCCACCCCCGCGAGTTCCACCGCGCCGACGTCCTCGCCTACACCCCCGACGGCAAGTTCGTCGAGGTCTACGCCAACGGCCTGCGCAACTGCGTAGGCGAGGCCATCAACCCCGTCACCGGCTCCCTCTGGTGCTCCACCAACGAGCGCGACAACCTCGGCAACCACCTCGTCCCCGACTACGTCACCAGCGTCCCGCACGGCAGCTTCTTCGGCTGGCCTTGGTACTACATGGGAGGCAAGCAGGATCCGCGCCTCCCTCAACCCTGCGCCAACGGCACCGGCCCCAACCCCGGCCTCGCCAAGCCTCTCTCCGACGCTGACGCCAAGAACTGCAAGCGCGTCGACATGTCCAGCAAAGTCAAAACCCCCGACGTATTAGTCCAACCCCACATGGCCTCCCTCGAGATGAATTTCTATCCCGACTACCCCGCCAAAACCAAGCCTCACGGAGCCTTCCCCGCCACCTACAACGGCGGCATCTTCGCCGCTGAGCACGGCAGCTGGAACCGCGCCAACCGCGCCGGCTACGAGGTCATCTACATCCCCATGAAGAGCGGTCAGGCACTCGGCGAGTACGACGACTTCCTCACCGGCTTCGTAACCCCCGACGGCCAGGTATGGGGTCGCCCCGTAGGCGTAACGGTAGGCGCCGACGGCAGCCTTTACGTCACCGACGACGGCAGCCGCTCCGTCTGGCACGTCTCCTACATCAGCAAATAACCCAACACACCCAAGAGCGGCAGCAGATCTGCTGCCGCTCTTTTCCCCACAACCCACTCCTGAGTATTTCCGCGCACAACGCGAAAACGCACCTCCCGCGTGAGTTTTCGCAAGGGTGCGTGACGCGAACCAGCGATGCGGTCCTGCGCGGCCTAGACTGACTTGCCGAACTTGCGGCGGATCGCGCCCGCAAATCCGAGAATGCCGGTTCCGAGTAGCAGAAGGCTGTTCGGCTCCGGTGTAGTGGAGTTGCCCGTTGGATTAGTCGAGGGCGGAACATAGCTTCCGTCATACGGATCGGCAAATCCTACGTAGTTGTCCTGCACCGTGAAATCAACGATGGGCACCGACTCGATCATCGTGACCCACAACCCTACGTCCGTGCCGCTGGGGAAGGTTGTGTTGTTCAGGTCGACTGAGTCAAGCAGCCCGCTCGCGCCGTATACATTCAGCCAGGTCGGAGTATCGCCGCCGGGGACATAATTGAAGAAGTCACCAGCCTCATAGACCGGAGCGCCGGTAAACGTGATGGTCATGGTGTCGGTTACGCCATAGACGTTGAAGGCGTCGTTAACACCGATCATCGGTCCCAGCGCACCATCCCACGATCCGTTTCCTTCAAAACCATATACACCCGTGTAGCCAAACACCGACCCGCCCTGGAAGCTGGCATTGGTCGACGACCACGTATACGTGGATGCCGCGTTCGTTCCGGTGAACGACTGCGGGCCCGGTCCGAAATAGCCCGAAGTCGGGATTTGAATTGCATCAGCTGTTGGTGTGGCTGGCCCTATCGTGATCGTTCCCGCCATCGCCGGCAGAGCGGCTGCAGCAAGAATCGCGATCAACAGGGTCGCTTTCAATAGATTCTTCATGTTTCCTCCAATTTGCGTGGGCCGTCATGCTCTGTTTGGGAAGTCTGGGAGCAAAGGTCAAGCCGTGCGGTGCATTGCAGCACAGTTCCTGGCCGGGGCTACGATGGAAGGAGCGGGAGTGAAATTCTTCAAGAACCGGCCCGAGGCCAAGTTCGGCAAGTATGGTATGCGCAGCTTCGCGCACGCATCCTCGCTGATAGTTGCTATCGTGCTTCGGAGAAGACCCTCCTTAGCGATCAGATGTGCTTGAGTCGATGCATTTTGCGGGCCAAACCCGGCGATCATCAATTCGTTGAAAAATGCCCCTTACGCGTTCAAGCGTGCCCTGCAAAGATAAGAAACTGCAATGTTTTGCGCAGGAACTAGGAAGAAGAACTCCGTTCGCCGGGCACAACGGAGTTCTTCCAGATCAAAAGGGAGCCCCCGCCGCTCGCCGCGCTCGCGAACCTGCACATTCTAAACGGCAGGTCCCGGCGCCCACCCATGCAGAAACGTCCCGCCTTCACGATTCCACATCGCTGCCGAAAACCCACCCTCAACAGCCGCCGCTCCACCCTCCCTCACCCCTGCGAGTAATCCATGCCATCCAGGTCCGCGATCAGCCCCGGCCCGCTCGTCTTCCACCCCAGCTTCTTCCGCGTGATCGCGCTGGACGACGGCATATCCATCCCCGCAAACATCGCCAGCCACCCAAAATGCGCCTCAGCCTCTTCCGGCTTGATGCTCTTCACCGGCACCTTCAACCCCCGTCCCAGCGCCTCGGCAATCGCCTTCATCGACACGCCCTCTTCATCCACCGCGTGATAGATCGCGCCCGGCTCCGCCTTCTCCACCGCCAGCCGGTATAGCCGCGCCACATCCGAAACATGCGCCGCCGGCCACCGGTTTCCGCCCTCGCCAATGGTAACCGACACACCCTTCTTCCGCGCCACCGCCGTCACATACGGCACCAGCCCCTGCTTGCGCGTATCGTGAATCTGCGACAACCGCACCACCGTGGTGTTCACGCCGCGATCCGCCAACGCCTGCACCACCGCCTCTGAAGCTGCACGCGGATTCCACTCAGATTTCGGACCCTCCTCCGTCGACGGCTTCCCGTCCACATTCGCCACAATCCCCGTTGCCGACGTCACCACCATCGGCCGCTTCGACCCCAGCAACACCTCGCCCATCGTCGTAATCGCGTTCCGGTCGACCTCACAAACCTTTTGGAAATTCGAGAAGTCGTGAATGAACGCCAGATGCACCACACCCTCTGACTTCGCCGCTCCCTCACGCAAGCTACCCAGGTCCTCAAGGTCCCCATACTGCACCTCAGCCCCAGCCGCCCGCAGCTTCTCCGCACCAGCCTCCGACCGCGTTAGCCCCAACACTGTATGCCCCGCCCCAATCAGCTCCGGCACCAGTCTCGATCCAATAAATCCCGTCGACCCTGTCACAAAAATCCGCATGACGATCTCTCCTTGACTCCCGAATGTACGGCCATCCTGCACCGTCGATCACTAGATGGCCCTCAATCCCCGGACGATCTATACTGAAAGTCCGTATGATTAGTCCAATCGTCCCGTCAACCCCGGCCGTTCATCCTCTCCCGGCACCCCAGCGCATGGACCCCCTCTCCGAGGTCCTCGCCCTCATGAAACCCCAAATCTACGTCGCCGGCGGCTTCGCGGTACTCGACGACATCGCCATCCAGTTCCCCAGGCACAACGGCATCAAGTGCTACGCCATGCTCGCCGGCCAATGCTGGCTCGTAGTCGAAACCGTCCCCGACCCCATCCTCCTCCACGCCGGCGACTGCTTTCTTCTCCCCCGCGGCCTCCCCTTCAGCCTCACCACCAACCTCTCCCTCGAACCCATCCTCTTCAGCGAAGCCCGCGACCGTTGCGGCGTACTCAGCGAAACTCACGGCGACCATCACGACGCGCCCTACATCGCAGGCGGCCACTTCGCCCTCACCGGCAACCACGTTGACATGATCCTCCAGTCCCTTCCGCCCATCGTCCACATCCGCCGCGAGTCCGACAAGGCCGCCATGCGCTGGTCCCTCGAGCGCATGCGCGAAGAGCTCCGCAGCGCCGAACCCGGCAGCTCACTCATCGCGCAACAACTCGCCTACATGATGCTCGTCCAGGCCCTCCGCCTGCATCTCGCCGACGCCGCCAGCGCTACCCCCGGCTGGCTATCCGCGCTCTCCGACAAACACATGAGCCTCGCCATCACCAGCATCCACAACGACCCCGGCTACCCCTGGACCCTCCAGTCCCTCGCCGAACGCGTCGGCATGTCGCGCTCCGTCTTCGCCCTCCGCTTCCGCGAAATCGTCGGCTCCACTCCCATGGAATACCTCACCCGCTGGCGCATGCTCCTCGGCGCCGACCGCCTGAAAAACACAACCGAAAGCCTCTCCACCATCGCCACGGCGTTAGGCTACGAATCCGAAAGCGCCTTCGGCAAAGCCTTCCGCCGCGTCATGGGCTGCGCCCCGAGGCAATACGCCCGCAACACCGCGACCTCCCCGATCGCCTGACACCCTCTCCTCCAAATCCTCTCCACCAGCGAGCGTCCAGTCTCGACGACGACGAATCCCGTCACAATTCGGTTGACCCAAAATCAATCGAAAGATCGAAGACTGATTCCTTTTTTCCCCTTACAGTTCACTAGATCCATCTCAATGCTCTCGAAGTCGGCCCAAGTTCGTGGCTACGGCCTCGTTCTCCCATTCTCATGATCTCGCACGGAGTAATTCATAAATGCGTAAGTTTGCCCTGGCTCTCACCCTGCTGGCGTCATGCCCCGGCATCTACATCCATGCCCAAGTTCCCACCGCCACGGTCAACGGTCTGGTCAGGGATTCGCAGGGCGCCCTCATCCCGCAGGCACACGTCACCGTAACCAGCCTGAAGCAGGGCACCGTCCGCACCAGCCTGTCCAATCCTGATGGCTCCTACTCCCTATCCAACCTCCAGCCCGATGAATATCAAATCGCCATCAGTGCGATCGGCTTCGCGACCGTGCAATACGACCACGTGAACCTCGAGGCAGGCAAAACAACCACCCTCGACACGAAGCTGTCTCCTGGGGAAGCAACCGCCTTGCAGGTGACTGCAGGAGCAACGGACATCTCTCTCTCCCAATCGATGATCCAGGGTCAAATCACCTCCAACACCATCGAAAATATTCCGCTCAACGGTCGCAATTTTCTCGAGCTCGCCTTCCTCTTGCCAGGCAACCGGCCCGCCCCCACCTTCGACCCAACCAAGACCAACACGCTCGAAGTCAGCTCTGCCGGCGGCTTCGGACGAGGCGGCAACATCACCGTCGACGGTGGCGACAATAACGACGAAGTCGTCGGCGGAACCCTGTCCAATCTCCCCGAAGACTCGATCCAGGAATTTCAAATCGCCACCGCGCGTTTTACCTCCGAGGTCGGCCGCTCCGGCAACAGCATCATCAACATCGTTACCCGCTCCGGCACCAATAACGTGCACGGCTCGGCGTTCATATTTGTTCGTAACCAGGACCTGCAAGCCCTCCCGGCCACCTTCGATCATCAACTCCCCACCCCTCCCTTCAGCCGCGAACAGTTCGGCGGTTCGTTCGGGGCTCCCATCCGCCGCAACAAGGCCTTCATCTTTTCTTCGGTCGAATACCGCGATCAGAACGCCTCCATCCTCACTGGAACGCGCGACTTCACGAAGGACGTGATCGACAATACCTCCGCGGCCGCACCGCTACGCGATCTGCTGCTGTCCAACCGCTTCGACTACAACTTCAACCCCAACAACAATGTGTATGCGCGCTATAGCTTCAACCGTTCCACTGACACCGCGCAGGCCACACCGTCGTCAACCACCCCGCTCAGCACCGCCGCAGAGCGGCAAAACTCGCTCAACCGTTTCAATTCGATTGTCGCCGGCTGGACCACACTGATCGGTTCCACAAAAACCAACAACCTGGCTTTCCACTACGACAACTTCTATAACGACATCCCACCTTTTCCCCAAAATGCTCCCCTCACCGATCCTTCGAGCCTCGGCCTCACCAATGAATTAATCTTCCCCGACCTCGCCGACGGTGCCAACTTCAATCTGCCCCAGGCCACACACCTCAATCGCTATCAGCTTCGTGACGGCTTTACCTGGGCTCTCGGCAAGCACGAACTCAGCTTCGGCGCTGAGCTTCAACGTTACAACGCCCACGGACTCATCAACGTCTTCGGTACCGGAACCGTCATCCTCACATCCGACTTCGGCTTTCAGGATCTAAATGGCGATGGCGTCGTCAACGACCTCGATATCCCTGTCGCCGTCGGCATCCACAGCAGCGCCCCGGTAGTTCCCGTGCCCATCCCCAACGTGGAAGATACCTACACCGCCCTCTACGCGCAGGACGACTGGCGAGTACTTTCCAAACTCACCCTCAACCTTGGCTTGCGTTGGGAGTACGACTCCAATCTCACCGGCAACAGCTCCAGCCACAACCCCTGCCCCAATCTCACCAGTGTCCCCACCGTTCAATGCGTGTGGATGGCCAACATCATCAACCTGAAGAAGTATCCCGACACCAAGGACTTCGGACCCCGCGTAGGTTTTGCGTACGATCCCTTCGGCAACGGCAAAACCGTCTTCCGCGGTGGCTACGGCATCTACTACGACCGCATCATCCTTGAAGCGGGAGCCGAAGAGCTCGTGCAGAATGACCGCGCCCTCACCGTAACGCAATACGCCGGATCCGAATGCGTACTGCCTGGAGTACCGGCGCCCCCCAGCCTCGACTTCTGCTTCGCCCCCGGCGGCCAATACGCTCCTGGAAGCCCCACCATCGCTACGGCCTTCACTGGTCCGCATGAGACCGGCGGCGTCGGCATCATCGCCATGGGACCTGACGCTCACCATCCTCTGTTTCAGCAAACCTCCATTGGCCTCCAGCAGCAGTTCGGCAAAAACTGGCTCGTCACCGCGGACGGCCTCCACGTCTTCGGACAGCGTCAACTCATCGGCAGCCTGCTGCGTACAACCACCTCCACCTCCCCTGACATCTTTTGCCCGGGCGACAACGTCCCCTGCACCATCACCGATCCGCTCTCCGGCATCTCCGACAACATCACCCTCATTCAATCGCAGGCCAAGTCCTGGTATGACGGCCTGCTCGCAAGTCTCGCCCACCGCCCTTCCCGCATCGGCAAGATCACGTACGAATACAACGTGAGCTACACGCTCTCCAAGACCCTCGATTATTCAGACGACGATCAGCTCACCAACAACAACGCGGATGAGCAGGTCAATCTGGCGGAAGGTACATCCGGCCTGCGTAAAGAGAAAGGCTACGCCCTCACCGATGAGAAGCAACGCATCAGCATTTACGGAGATGCCCAGTTTCCCTTCGGCTTCTCGATCGCGCCGATCTACACCTATGGATCAGGAGTTCCTGCCGACACCCTTCTCCCCAGCACCGCCGTCAACGGCGCAAGCGGCGCCCGTCTGCCGCTGATCTCTCGCAACTCCATTGGCCGCGAGATCAAGAACAGCGACCAGTTGAACGCCAAAATCAATCAGTGGAACGCCCTCGCGCCCTGCCCCGGTGCTTACCCCTGCCAGGCCGGCGGCCCCATCGTCAACGTTCCCTCGGGCGTAAATTATTCCAGCCCCTTCAGCTCCTTTGACATGCGGCTCAGCAAGATCTTCGCCTTCCACCGCGGCCCGTCCCTCACCCTCATGGCCGAAGTCTTCAACCTCGCCAACCAGGTCAACGTTCGCGGCTCAACCACCGCCGACTACTCCGGCCGTGACATCTCCATCGGTCCCAACGAGGGTCCCCCGGCCATCCAAACCAACTTCTTCCAGCCGGTCAGCGTTGCAGGTGGATTCTTCGGTTCAGGTGGCCCCAGAGCCTTCCAGTTCGCAGCACGGATCCAGTTTTAGCCGAAGACTGCCCCCAGACACCCGAAACCCACCTCAAGCAGTCGATTTGCAGCCCGAAACCAGGCTCAGTCGCACTAGAAAACAGGGAAATACGCCCCTTTTTGGCTTCGCCGCTACCGTCCGCCGCCCGCCACGCCACCAATCTGCGCCATCGTCGTGCGCAGATACTTGTGCGGATTCACCGGGATCCCCCGCACCCGAACCTCGTAATGAAGGTTCGGTCCGGTTACCCGCGTCCCGCTATGTCCAACATAACCAATCACTTCGCCCTTCACCACGCTCTGCCCCGCAACCACATTGAACCCCTGCAGATGCGCATACAGCGTCAAAATCCCGTTCCCGTGATCGATCTGCACCTCGCGCCCATACCCAGTCCCCATCCCGGCCTTCACCACCCGCCCCCCAGCAGGAGCATGCACCGGCGTCCCATCCGGCCCACCAATGTCCACACCCTCGTGAAACTCTCCTTCTCCATTGCCTAAAACAGGATCTTCACGCTCGCCAAACCCACTGTTAATCGGACCCATGACTGGCCACATGTCCGGCACATTCGCACCTACGCTCGCGTCAAACGACGCGAAATCACTCAACACCCCACGAACCCCAAGGTTCTGATTCAAAGGCTGCGGCGCCGTCAGTCCTTCCGTCGCCGTGTCCTTCAGCGCACGGTACGTGTCCAGAGATTTGTAGTAGCTGTCATCACTGAAATTCGCTGCATCATCCTTCAACGGCGCCTTCGCCGCATCCACGGCCGCCGACTTCGAAACATGCGGCCCGTGAATATGCGTCAATTTCCCAGCAGTAAGCCCGTAAATCGCCGAAACTTCAACCGCCAGAGATCCCAGGCTCGCCGCCTGAACATCCTTCTCATGGGCTTGCTTTTCCAGACCCGCATAGTCTTTGCGCGTCATCGCCAGCTCATCGCGCATGTGATTAATCGATTCCGCCTTCACCAGCATCCGAGTGTACGATCCCGCCATGCCAGCGATCGAAAACATTCCCACCACCCCGGCCACGACAAACATCGTAACGTAACGCATCGGGATGCCCACGCGTTCCACCGTGCCGTCCTCATGTTGCGTTACATAAACAATAAAGCGCTTCCGCAATGCTTCTCCTGCCTACAACCAGATTCGCTACAACCGTGCGCGTCTTCTTTCCCCGCTCAAAACCATACTCCCGAATACAACGCAAGGCCGCGCGTGTCGCTTCTTTTTCTGCGACTTTTTCCCGATCAGCATCGAGTAGGAAACCCGGGAGAGCCCCCATGATCACCCGATGACCGTGTCTCTATCTTAATGGACCTATCGCCTTAGAGCAAACCGCCCGACCGACCGTTCACAGCCTTTCCATCACTTTCCAACAGGGCTCTGTCTTGTAGATTTACTCTGGAATCTGTGCCTTATCCCTCCCACCGCCGCCCTGTGCAAAATCCCTTCGGCGAACTGCGCATCATCGACCGCATCCGCACCCGCACCAGCCCCTCAAACGCAATCCGACTCGGCATTGGCGACGACTGTGCCGTCCTCAAACCACCCCCCAACAACGACCTCCTCGTCACAACCGACTTCTCTCTCGAAGACCGCCACTTCCGCCGCCAATGGCACACTCCAGCTTCCATCGGCCATCGCACCCTCGCGCGCGGCCTCAGCGATCTCGCCGCCATGGGAGCCAAGCCCCTCGCCGCATTTCTCTCCCTCGCTATGCCCAAATCCATCGCCCGCAACCCTCGCTGGCTCGATGGTTTCCTCGGCGGCCTCTTAGCCCTCGCCACCGCACACGACGTCCCGCTCGCCGGCGGCGACACCGCACAATCGCCCGCCGACCTCATCCTCGCCGACATCGTCCTCACTGGCTCCGCGCCTTCCGGCCGCGCTCTCCGCCGCTCCGGCGCCCGTCCCGGCGACCTGCTCTACATCACTGGCGCTCTAGGCGGTGCAGCAGCCGAGCTCGCTGCTCTCTCCGCCTCTCCACGCAAATTCCGCTCCGCAACTCCCTCGCACGACCACCCGCATCTCTTCCCCCAGCCCCGCCTCGCCGTCGGCCGAGCCCTCCTGCGCCGTCATCTCGCCACCGCCTGCATCGACGTGAGCGACGGCCTCTCCACCGACCTCGCCCACCTCTGCACCGCCTCCTACGTCTCCGCCGAACTCGACCTCGCGCAACTCCCGCTCCACCCCCTCGCCGCCATGCTCGACGACCGCGCCCAGATCACCGCGCTCCTCCACGGTGGCGAAGATTACGAGCTGCTCTTCACGGCCGCGTCCTCCACCAAAATTCCGCGATCCATCGCCGGCGTCCCCATCACCCGCATCGGCCGTATCCTGAAGCCGCAACGCAACCAACCGCAGATGACCATCGTCAGCGATACCGACCGCTTCGAGCTCCAACCCCACGGCTGGGAACATTTCGCATGATCCAAGAATCCTTCCCCAAAACCTGGGCAGCGCGCATCCTCACCGCACCTCCTCTCATTGCACCTGCGCTTCAATATGTCTACCCGCAGCACATCCCGGGCGAAGAAGACGCCATGAACCGCGGCGCTCTTCTGCTCGACGTAAAACCGGCAGCCGCCGCCAACTTCCTCGCCACCTGCGCCCTCGGCTTCCGAGAAATCTCGCTGCCCACCGCCATCTTCGCCTGCCCACACCCAGACCACCTCCTCGCCGTCGCCGGCGGCTACGCCTATGTCATAGACACGCTCGCCCCCGACCACTGCGTCCATCTTCCCCTCCGCCCTGTCACCCAGATCCTCTCCGCACCCTCCGCCGGCCTCATCCTCCTCGCCGGCTTTCACAATGTCCTCGCCCTCGACGCCAACGGCATCCGCTGGCAAAGCGAGCGCCTCAGCTGGGAAGGTATCTCCCTCACTCACACCGACGCCCACCACCTCCACGGCACCGGCTGGAACCTGCACGCCGATCGCGATGTCCCCTTCACCGTCAACCTTCTCACCGGCGAGCACGAAGGAGGCGGCTTCATCATCTGAAGGCCGGCCGCTTCACGCCCTAGCTCGTTCCGAACTTTGTTACGCTACCCCTATCGCTAGTCGACGAGGTGCCCTTCTTGCTAGACGTCCATCCTCCCCATGAACCCATGCACGGCTGGCGCGATTTCATCCTCCACCTCACCACCATCACCATCGGACTGCTCATCGCGCTCTCACTCGAAGGCCTGGTCGAGTGGCAACACCGCCGCCATCTCGTCCATGACGCCGAAGCCAGTCTCCACGCCGAGATCAAAGGCAACGCGCAAAACATGGACACCACCCTCGCCGATCTGCATAAGCGCCAGGCCACCCTCAAGCACGACGTCTACGTCCTCAACTACATCGCGGCCAACGGAAAGTATCCTGAGGACAAGCACATGCAAGTAGATTTCCAGATTGTCGGCTTCGACAGCGTGGGCTGGAAGACCGCGCAGTCCACCGGCGCCCTCGCCTACATGCCCTACGACCTGGCCCAGGGCTACTCCAGCATCTACTTACAGCAGGACCTGCTCACGAGCGCAGAACAACAGGCCGCCCGCGACTCCGTCCTCGCGATTGGCCCCTTCCTCAACCAGCCCAATGATTCTGCGCCTCCTTCTCGCGAAGAAGCACAAAGCATCATCGAGAAGATCGAAGTCCTCCAGGGCCAACTGATGCTCGTCGACTCCTTCATGCAAGGTCTGTCGTCCGACTACAAAGAGTTCTTGGACGCCCACCCCAACTAACCCACCACGCCCGCCTAGACCACGCGGTAAAAACTCAGCGCAGCATCTCCCTGGTCCAATACCCGCGTTCTCTCCAGCACCGAATACCTCGCCTCCAGCGGCTGTTTGCGCGCATGCTCCGCCACCACCACCGCCCCATCCGCAAGCACCGCCGCATGATGCCGCGTCAGGAACTTCATCGTCTCTTCATAAGCCTCGGTGTCTTCATACGGCGGATCCAGAAACACAATCTCCGCCGCGCGCTCCTTCGCCAACAACGCTTGCAGCATCTTTTCCACGCCCCGATCTTCGAGCGCATAACCCCCGGCAATCTTCAGCGCCGAAAGGTTCGCACGAATCGCCGCCACGGCTGGCCGCGCACTCTCCGCGAACCACACAAAGTCCGCGCCCCGGCTGATCGCCTCAATCCCCACCGCGCCTGAGCCCGCATACAAATCCACAAACCGCGAGCCCTCCACCAGCGGCCCCAGCACGTTGAACAAGGTCTCCCGCAACCGGTCGCTGGTAGGCCGCGTCGCCACACCGCGCGGCGCCTGCAACAACCTCGATCGATACTCTCCCGCAATCACTCGCATCCTCTGAGGATATCGCGCGCCTCCACGCCCACTCTCAACTATGTCCTTACTCTCGCCGTCCGCGCAGGACCTACAATAGATCCATGCTGCGTTCGTCCATCGCCATCGGCAGGTTCATGAATGTCGATCTGCGCGTACACATCTCGTTCGTGTTTCTGCTCGTGATCTCGGTCGTCTTCTCTATCGTGGAAAATGGCGGCGCCACCCGCGGCGTAGCACTGTGGCTGGGAATGTGCTCCGCCGTCCTGGTTCGCGAAGTCGCGCGCTCCATCGCAGCAACCTACGTCGGCCTCCGCCTGCGCGCGCTCTTCCTTCTCCCCATCGGCGGCCTCATGGCCTTCTCCACCTCTAACCAGGATGCCAACACCCCCGACGCCAACAACACCCGCCTGTTGATGCTCACGGGCCCCATCGCCAACTTCACCGTTGGCCTGCTCCTGCTCGGCACCAGCTACGCGCTTGAGCCTCAGGTCTCGCTGCTGGCCCAGCCCTGGATCTCCACCAGCCACATCCTTCGCAGCCTGGTGTGGACCCAGATCATCCTCGGCATGGTCAGCCTTCTGCCCATGCCGATCATCCCGGCCGGCATCTCCCGGCCCGAGCCCGCAGCCGAAGACAAGCCTGCAAAAACCGGCGTCGCCAGCATGCTGCACTTTCCCTCCTTCGGCCTCGGCACTGGCCTCGCCCTCGCCATGATCGTCGCCGGCTTCATCCTCATGAGCCTCTGGCTCGTCATCCTCGGCGGCTTCATGATGCTCGGCGCCCAACTCTCCAGCGCCCACACCGTCTCCACCACTGACGCCGAAACCATCCTCGTCCGCGAAGTCATGCTCACCGAGTACACCCTTCTCTCCAGCTCCGACACCCTCCAGGGCGCTCTCGACCGCTCCGTCCACTCCGGCCAGGATGTCTTCCCCGTCGTCCGCGGCGACCGTCTGGTCGGCTCCATCGCCCGCCAGACCATCGCCGACCGCCTGGTCTCCGATGGCGACAGCTATCTGCAAGGCATCATGACCCGCAGCCTGCAACTCGCCAGCCCCACCGACAAGCTCGTCGAAGCCCTCCGCCGCGCTGCCCTGCTCGGCGCCAGCGAATTCATTCCCGTCGTCGAAACCGATGGCGCCGACTTCAAGATGATCGGCATCCTCACCCCGCAGTCCCTCTCCCGCGCCGTGCAGCAGATAAAACTCATGCGACCCACCACCTCCAAGCTGCGCGAGAACATCCGTGATTGATCCGCCAGCAGGAGTCGACGTCGACCAAGCAGATCTCTCGCACGACCGTCCCTTGGCCCCCGGCCTCTATCTCGTCGCCACCCCCATCGGCAACCTCGAAGACATCACTCTTCGCGCCCTCCGCGTCCTTCGCTCCGTCGATCGCATCGCCTGCGAAGACACCCGCCAGACCGCCAAGCTGTTAGGCCATTTCGGCATTCGCACACCAACCGTCAGTTATCACACCCACAACGAAAACTCCCGCGCCAGCGAGCTCATCGGAGCCCTCAAAGCCGGTGGCCGCATAGCCGTAGTCTCCGACGCCGGCATGCCCGGCATCGCCGACCCCGGCGCCACCATCGCCGCCGAAGCCATTGCCGCCGGCATCACCGTCTACCCCATCCCCGGCGCCAACGCCGCGCTCAGCGCCCTCATCGCCAGCGGCCTCAACGCCGAGCGCTTCGCCTTCCACGGCTTCCTTCCCTCCAAAGAAGGCCAGCGCCGCACCACTCTCGAAGCCCTTCGCAACTCCCTCACCCCATCCACCGAACCCACCACCCACATCTTCTACGAAACCCCGCACCGCATCGTCGGCGCGCTCGCCGACATCGTCGACCTCTTCGGCCCCCACCAGCGCATCGCACTCGCCCGCGAACTCACCAAGCTCCACGAAGAGTTTCTCCGCGGCACCGCCGCAGAGATCCTCGCCAACCTCCGCGCCCGTCCCTCCATCCGCGGCGAAATGGTTCTCCTCATTGACGGAATCCCGACCGCCCTGTCCCCCACCAGTGCAGCCACGCACCCCGCCACGCTAGCCGACGAAGTCGCCGCCCTGATGCGCACAGAAAATCTCTCCGAAAAAGACGCCCTCAAGCGCGTAGCCAAATCCCGCAACATCGGCAAGAGCGAAGCCTACCGCGAATGGCAGCGCAGCCAACCTCGCAAGCGGTAATACTAGCTATCGCGGACAGCATCGATAGCTTCGATTCGCAGCCGGAAGTGAACAGCTGCCAAGCCACTCCCTGCCGTGAGAAAAAGATAGAAAATCTGTTTGATCACAAAATCCCACGGACGCCAATCCGAGGTCGGTGCATCCGAATTCACATCACGAAAAAAACTCGCAACGAAATCACGCCCTTCGTAGGCACCCGCGTAGAGGATGCCTCCCAAAAGCACGATCCAACGCAAAATGACCAGCGCGGTACGACCCACTGTCAGTGCCCCCCAAGCCTGCCCTACCGCCCTTTGATCCGGTCGTAGTCATACCGATCGCTGGTCGTCCCCAGCGCCTCGTTATATAGCACCATCGACCCCACAGCCTCTTTCAACTGCTCATCAAAGCTATGCAGCGCCCGCAAGTGATCGGCCGTCGCCGGAATCTCCAGCTTGCTGGTCTTGAGAAACTTCTGATAGCCGCGATCCACCAGGCGCGCAATCTCTCCGCCCAGCACCCACCCGCCCTTGGTCAGCAGACGCGTAGGAGAACCCTTCTCCTGGCTTGCTGCGATCTCCGCCGCGCATCCATCCTTGCTCACCCGGTACGCTCCAGCCGCTCGATTTGAACCTTCCGTCGCCGGAGACACATCAAACTTTTCGTTACCCAGCGTGGCCAGCACTTCATCAAACGTAGGGATCGCTTTCGTCTTTGCCATGGTCACTCACACAACTTTCTCTGCTCAAGCCGCGCATCACGCCATCAGCGGCTAACCTGTACTAACTCTCGCACAACCGCACCCGCACATTCAATGAGCCAGATCACACCCCGGCAATCGACTCAACAGCAACCGAGATCCACCACCCACCCAATGTCCACAAAGCCCCAAACGCAACTAGGCATCAGCCTCCTCGGCCGCATCGGCAACACGCCCCTGCTGCGTCTCGATGCGCTCACCGCGCATCTCTCAGCCATCCAGATCCTCGGCAAGGCCGAGTGGACGAACCCCGGCGGCTCCGTCAAAGATCGCGCCGCCTCGACCATCGTCCTTGCCGCGCAGCGCGAAGGCAAGCTTACCCCCGGCAAAACTTTACTCGACGCCACCAGCGGGAACACCGGCATCGCCTACGCCATGCTCGGATCCGCCATGGGCTTCCCCGTCACTCTCTGCGTGCCTTCCAACGTCTCCCCGGAGCGCAAAAATATCCTCGCCGCCTACGGCGCAAACATCATCTGGACCGACCCAGCCGACGGCTCCGACGGCGCCATCCGCCGCGCCCGCGAACTCGCCGCCAACAATCCCGAAAAATATTTCTACGCCGACCAGTACGGCAACGAAAACAACTGGCTGGCCCACTACCACGGCACCGCCAACGAGATCTGGCAGCAAACCGAAGGCCGCATCACCCACTTCGTCGCCGGCCTCGGCACCTCTGGCACCTTCATGGGCACAACCAGAAGATTGCGGGAACTCAACCCCGCCATCCAGTGCATCTCCATGCAACCGGACAGTCCGTTCAACGGCTTAGAAGGCCTCAAGCATATGGCCACCGCCATCGTCCCACCCATCTACGACCCCACCCTCGCCGACCGCAACATCTACATACCCACCGAGCGCGCCTACCGCATGGCCAAACACCTCGGCAAGACCCAGGGCCTGCTCATCGGAGTCTCCGCAGCCGCAGCCGTAGCCGCAGCCCTCGACATCGCCGAACAAGAAGCCGGCGCCCACCGCGAAGCCATCATCGTCACCATCCTCCCCGACTCCGCCGACAAATACCTGACCGAACGCTTCTGGACCGAAAAAACCGAAGGCGAATAAGCTCGAAGGGGCACGGCTTTAGCCGTGCCATAAAATCACGCATCATGAACGGCTTTAGCCGCTGAGGTTAGATTGGCAATCCCGACTCTCCACATCCCCCAGCCCCTCTACAACGAACTCCGCGCCCACGGCGAAGAAACCTACCCCCACGAATGCTGCGGCATCCTTCTCGGCAAATCCGATTCCGACAACATCACCGTCGCCACCCTCCTCCGCGCCGGCAACACCCGCACCGACAGCGCCCACAACCGCTACAACATCGCGCCTCAAGAATTAATCGCCGCCCAGCGCCACGCCCGCAAATCCGGCCTCGACATCGTAGGCTTCTACCACTCCCACCCCGACCATCCCGCCCAGTGGTCTCCCACCGACTTTGCCGAAGCCCACTGGTTCGGCTGCGCCTACGTCATCACTGCCATCGAGAAAGGCAAAGCCCAGATCACCAACAGCTTCCTCCTCACCGGCACCACCGAAGACGACAAGGCCTTCACCAACCAACCCATCGAAATCACATAGCGATCACTTAGCTGCCGGCCGCCGCGGCCGCTGTTTCGCCGACACCGACTTGATAATCAATCGTCCCTCACCCTTCTCCGCAAGCGGAACCTTCGCCACCTCCAGCGCCGCATCCATCATTGCCCGAATGGCGGGAACCTCCAGGTCGCCGGGCGAGCCAAGCACGACGTGCCGCGCCACATTCCCGCTGCCCTTCAACAACCCTTTCGGATCGGGCACGCCCTTCGCCTGCAGAAAGAACAAGCTCACCCACCTCGGAAAAACCGCGATCGAGAAAATCGCCTCGCCCGCCTTTTCGCTCGGACCGAACCCGATCGCCAGCGCGTTGTAGTTGTCGTACACCGATACCTGCGCCGTGGGGTAACGCTTGCGCATCTTCTTCACTACGGCCTGCGCCATCGCCGCAATCTCAGGCGAAAACTTCGCAATGAATCCGTCCAACTGCTTAGCTTCGGAATCCGGCATCAGAGCCTCCTTGCGAGCATTGCAGACTATCGGGAGATAATTGTACTCATGGAAATACACATCCCCACCCCGCTGCGCGCCTACACCGACAAGCAGGAAACCGTCTCGGTCCTAGGCTCAACAGTCGCCGAAGGCCTGGCCGCGCTGGTCGCCGCGCATCCCGCCATGCAGCAGCACCTCTACACCCCCGAGGGCAAGCTGCGCTCCTTCGTCAACGTCTACCTCAACGACGACGACGTCCGCTACCTTCCCGCCAAGGAAGAAACCCCCGTCGCCCCCACCGACGAGCTCACCATCATCCCCTCCATCGCCGGCGGATCTGCCGCGCCCGGTTGTTGTCGCTAGCCCCGAGAACACCACCCCCACCCCACAACCGAATCGCACCCGCCCCTCCGAGCATCTGCTCTAGGTAGGCGTTGCCACGTCACCGCGCCCCTGCACCCTTCCTTGGAGATGTGGGCCCGACGCCGCTACACTTAAGGACACCATGCCGACCGCCTTCGAACCCGAAACCGCCGCCCTCCCCAAGCTCACCAACGAGGAGATTGCCCGCTACTCCCGCCACCTCATCCTCCCCGAGGTCGGCATGGAAGGCCAGCAGAAGCTCAAGGCCGCGAAAGTCCTCTGCGTCGGCACCGGCGGCCTCGGCGCCCCGCTCGCCCTTTACCTCACCGCGGCCGGCGTAGGCACCATTGGCCTCGTAGACTTCGACATCGTCGACGAATCCAACCTCCAGCGCCAGATCATCCACTCGCAGTCCACCGTCGGCAAACTCAAAGTCGACTCCGCTGAGATCACGCTCAAGGGCCTCAACAAAAACACCAACATCATCAAGCACAACACCATGCTGACCAGCGCCAACGCGCTCGAGATCTTTAAGGACTACGACGTCATCGCCGACGGCACCGACAACTTCCAGACTCGCTACCTGGTCAACGACGCCTGCGTCCTCACCGGCAAGCCCAACGCCTACGGCAGCATCTTCCGCTTCGAAGGCCAGGCCTCCGTCTTCGCCACCGAAGACGGCCCCTGCTATCGTTGCCTCTATCCCGAGCCACCACCGCCAGGCCTCGTCCCCAGCTGCGCCGAAGGTGGCGTCCTCGGCATTCTGCCAGGCCTCGTCGGCGTCATTCAGGCGACTGAAGTCATCAAGTTAATTCTCGGCATCGGCGAACCTCTCATCGGCCGCCTTCTCCTCGTCGACGCGCTAGCCATGAGTTTCCGCACCATGAAGCTCCGCAAAAATCCTGAATGCCCCATGTGCGGCACCCACGAGATCAAAGAGCTCATCGACTACGACCAGTTCTGCGGCATCCCCAAACCCACCGAAGCAGGCCCACTCGAGGTCAGCTCCTTCGGCGGCGTAGCCGACCTCCCCGTAGTTGACGGCATCCCGCAAATGTCCGTCGAGCAGCTCAAGGCCCGCATCGACAGCAACACCGCACCCTTCGTTCTCGACGTCCGCGAGCCCCACGAATACCAGATCGTCGACATCGGCGCACCGCTGATTCCTGTAGGCGATCTCCCCAACCAACTCCACCGCCTCACCTTCCCCAAGACCACTGAAATCGTAGTCCACTGCAAGTCCGGAGCCCGCTCCCAACGCGCCGCCCTCTTCCTCAAGGAACAGGGCTACACCAACGTCAGCAATCTGGCCGGCGGCATCCTGGCCTGGGCCGACCGCATCGACAAATCCCTCCCCAAGTACTAACTCCGCACAGGCAACCAGCGGCCCTCCACACACGAGGGCCGTTGCTCTTGCCTTTCTTTCTGTCATTCCCTCTGGGAATCTGCTTCTGTCTTTGCTTTTTTGCTTGTCATTCTGAGCGAAGCGAACGAGCCTGCTTTCTCCCGTTCTTGCCTTTGCCTTTCTATCTGCAAACCCTTTCCCAACCTGCTACAACAACCCCATGCCCACCGACAACGAGTCCATCATCCGCGCCGCCCGCGCCCACTCCAACCGCTCCATCGCCCGCCGTAACCTCCTAGGCGTTGCCGACTCGCTCGCCGAAAACTTCGTAGCCATCATCGGCGACGGCGCCTTCGTCCCCACCCGCGCCGCCTATCTCAAGCTCTTCAAACAAGGCTTCGACGCTCCCAAAACTTCCCTAACCTACGAGCGTATCCCCGACCGCATCGACGTATCCTCCGACTCTTCACTAGCATCGGAACAAGGCCACTGGATAGCCACCACCTTCACCGACTCAACAGCCTTCACCGGCACCTATTCTGCCATGTGGCAACAAACCCCGGACGGCTGGAAAATCCGCTCCGAACTCTACGTCACCCTCACCCTCCACTAACCCACCGCGCCATAACCTACTACTCACTACGCACCACTTCCGCTAATCCGTGTCCTTGTCATCCACCACCAAAATCTGCAAACACAACGGCGGCTCCAGCATAAAGTCAAACGCCGCCATCTCCGCGATCGCCTCCTTAAGCCACAAGCTCATCGACGGCTCAGTCGTCACCACAAACGGCAACCGGTCGCCCGCAAACCCGCGATGCTGCAGGATCGAATCAATGTTCGCTCCCACCTTCGCCAGCGAGCCTGCAATCGCCGCCACAATTCCCGGCCGATCCGCCACCACGAACCGCAGATAGTGTGGCGCCACCACGTCCCCTACCACCTTCATCTTCGTCGCCGGCAATCGAACCTGCACGCTGCCCTCAGCAATCGCGCGCACATCGCTCATCACCGCCACTGCCGTTGGATGGCCCCCTGCGCCATGCCCGCTAAACACCACATCGCCGCCAAACTTGCCACTCGTCACCACCATATTCTGCGTCCCATGCGACCACGCAATCGGCGACGTCCGTGGCACCAGCATCGGCCCCACGCTCGCGCTCACTACGCCTTCCACTAACTCCGCGCGACTCACCTGCCGCACCGTGCACCCCAGCTCCTTCGCATATGCAAAGTCCACCGCCGAGATCGTCGCAATAGTCTGCGTTGGCACGTGCTCCGGATCAATCTCCGCATGCAACGCCAGCCGCGCTAGAACACACAGCTTCGCCCGTGCATCAAGCCCATCCACATCCGCCGACGGATCTGTCTCCGCATACCCAGCAGCCTGCGCCTTCGCCAGCACGTCGCGATACTCGGCGCCGCCCTCCATCGAGCTCAAAATAAAATTACATGTCCCATTCACAATCCCGCTGATCCGCGTGATCACGTCACCGCTCAGCCCCTGCGCAATCCCCGGAATCACCGGCACGCCACCCGCCACCGCCGCCCCATACAACAGCTGCACGCCGTTCTCCGTCGCCAGCGCAAACAACTCCGCACCGCGATACGCAATCAGTTGCTTGTTCGCGGTCACCACATGCTTGCCCGCACTCAACGCCGCGCGTATCCAGCCCTCCGCCGGGTCCAACCCGCCCATCAACTCCACCACCACATCCACATCCTCGGCCTCGAGCACATCCTCCGCGCGATCGGTCCACACCACATCCTTCGCCAGAAACTTCGCCCGCGCATGCGTCCGCTTCCGCTCCACGCCGCGATTGAACACCCGCGTAATCCGCACCCACGCGTCTCCATGCGCCGCCGGATCTCCATGCGCCGCCAGGTCCCCATGCGCCGCCAGCACCTCCGCAAACGCGCTGCCCACCGTCCCGAATCCCAGTAACCCTACCCGCACCACGCTTTCGTCAGCCATCAATACTCCACCTTCATCGGACTTTTCTTCCACGCCGCAAACGCTTTCTCCGCCTCGTCCCTGCAAAGATTCACCACCGGCAACGCCCGCTCACCGAGCGGCTTCTTCAGCTCCTCATACAGATACGCATCATCGAACCCAGCTTTCGCCGCGTCCGCCGCCGTGCAGCCGTAATAGATCGTCCGGCACCGTGCCCAGTAAATCGCCGCCAAACACATCGGGCAAGGCTCGCAGCTGCTATAGATATCGCAACCCTCCAACTGAAACGCCCCCAGCGCCTTACACGCGTTCCGAATCGCCGTCATCTCCGCATGCGCCGTCGAATCATTCATCGCCGTCACCTGGTTCACGCCCGTCGCAATCACCTTGCCATCTTTCACGATCACCGCGCCGAACGGTCCACCCCGCCCGCTGGTCACGTTCTCAACCGCCAACGCAATCGCCTGCTGCATAAACTCGCTAGGTGCATCCATCAATGCGCATCCTGTCCTGACCGGGTAGGGTGCCTTTGTCCATCAGACAAAAGGGAGATAATCAGCATCATGGTACACGCTCTCCGCTCCCGCCGCGTCATCACGCCCCATGGCGAGCAGGATGCCACCGTCGTCATCGAAGACGGCATCATCATCGCGGTCCATCCCAACGCGCATCTCGAATCGCGCCCCTCGCACGTCTCTGTAGAAGACCTCGGTGACGTAGCCCTCCTGCCCGGACTCATCGACGTCCACACCCACATCAACGAGCCCGGCCGTACCGAATGGGAAGGCTTTGCCACTGCCACCCGTGCCGCAGCCGCCGGCGGTTTCACCACCCTCATCGACATGCCGCTCAATTGCCTTCCCGAAACCACCAACGTCGCCGCCCTCGAGCTCAAGCGCGAAGCCGCAGCCACCGGCGGCCCCAACGGAACCTCGCAGTGCATGGTCGACTACGCCTTCTGGGGCGGCTGCGTCGACAACAATCAGCGCGACCTCGAACCCCTCGCCCTCTCTGGCGTAACCGGCTTCAAAAGCTTCCTCATCTATCCCGGCTGCGACGGCTTCACCGCGATCGACAAACAAAACCTCGTGCGCGCCATCCCCCACATCGCGCGCACCGGCCTCCCCCTCCTCGTCCACGCTGAGCTCGATCCCTCCATCAACGCCGCCGTAGCCCACCTCAACGGCACCGGCGCCGACTGGACGCAGTATGCAACCTACCTCGCTTCACGCCCCGACGAAGCCGAGCTGGACGCCATCGAAATGCTTCTGGAACTCTCCCGAGAAGCGCTCGACCGCGGCCAACCCTTCAAACTCCACATCGTCCACCTCTCCACCGCGCACGCCCTCCCCCTCCTCGCCGCCGCAAAGCGCGAAGGCCTTCCCATCACCGTCGAAACCTGTCCGCATTTCCTCCACTTCACCGCCGAAACCATCCAGCAAAATCCCAACGGCCCAACCCTCTGCAAGTCCGCGCCCGCCATCCGCGGCGCCGCCAATCGCGAACAACTCTGGCAAGCTCTCATCGACGGCACCATCGACCTCATCGCAACCGACCACTCCCCCTGCCCCCCGCACATGAAACGCATGCACCGCGACCACGTCGCCCCCGGCGAGCAACCTGGCCGCTTCGACCTCGCCTGGGGCGGCATCCCCTCCCTCTCCACCGCGCTCTCCGTCCTCTGGACCGAATGCACCCGCCGCGAGCTCACCCTCTCGCAGCTAGCCCAGTGGACCTCCGCCGCGCCCGCGCAGCTCGCCGGCCTGGCCACCAACACCGGCTCCATCGAACCCGGCAAGCACGCCAACCTGGTAGCCTTCGACCCCGACGCAATCTTCACCCTCACCCCCGACATGCTCCACCACCGCCACAGGATCTCCCCTTACCTCGGCGAAACCCTTCGCGGCCTAGTCCGCTCCACCTGGCTCCGAGGCCACCGCGTCTTCTCTCGAGGCACCATAGGCACCACCCGCACCAACCCCACCGACGAATTCGCCACCCCACCCCAGGGCCGCGAACACCAATTATCCTGATCGCTAACCGGTTGATCTTTTCGACAGACTCTTGCCCCAACCTTCGTCCTTGTCTTTGCCTTTGCGTTTGCTCTCGCCTTTCTTTCTGTCATTCCCCCCGGGAATCTGCTTCTGCCGTTGCCTTTGCCCTTGCTTTTCTTTGACAATTTCTAAAGGAAATTGTCATTCCGAGCGCAGCGAGGAACCTGCTTTCTCCCGTTCTTTGCGATCGCACAGAATTCGCCATAGCTTTTGCTAGAAGCTAGAAGCTAGAAGCTAGAAGCTGAAAAGTTAGACCACTCTATGCCGAACGCCAACCCCGCCCTTGCCGCCTGGAACGCCCTCGACCCTGCCGCCGCTGCAGCAGCCATCCTCCCTTGCAACGGCTCCCACGCCTGGGCCACGCAACTAGCCGCCCTCCGCCCCTTCGAAACCCCCTTCGACCTAACCTGCACCGCCGACATCGTCTGGCGCTCCTTGGACGAAACAGCCCAGCAACAAACCTTCGACAGCCATCCCCGCATCGGCGAGCAGCACGCCAAATCGGCCACCGAAGCCAGCCTCGCCCTCTCCTCCACAGAACAATCCTCGGCCCAAATAACCACCGACACCGCCGCCGCGCTAGCCGCCGCCAACCGCGCCTACGAAGAAAGATTCGGCCGCATCTTCATCGTCTCCGCCACCGGCAAATCCGCCGAAGAGATGCTAGCCATCCTCCAACACCGCCTCTCCAACGACCCCGCCACCGAACTCCGCGAAGCCGCCGAACAACAACGCCAGATCACCCAGATCCGCCTCCGCAAGTGGCTAGCCTCCTAAAGTCCGTCTCTACGCTCTACGCTCTACCCTCTATCCTCTACACTCTGTTCAATGGGTCTATCCACACACATCCTCGACACTGCTCTAGGCCACCCTGCTGCCAACGTCGCTCTCACCCTCTCGGAACTTGACGGCGAAGCCTGGCACGACATCGGCCACGCAGCCACCGACGCTGACGGCCGCTGCAAAACCCTCCTCGGCGACCTCTCCCTCGCCGCCGCAACCTACAAGCTCCGCTTCCACACCGCGCCCTACTTTCACGCGCTGAACCTGCCCAGCCTCTACCCCTACGTCGAGATCGTCTTCACCGTCACCGATCCTACCCAGCACCACCACATCCCTCTCCTGCTCACCGCCAACGGCTACACCACTTACCGCGGCAGCTAGCAGCCCGCATCACGCCTCACGGAGTACACATGCCCACAAAACTCCACACCAACCGCTACGGCAAATCGCGCGTCCGCCTCATGCGCCTCACCAAGCACTTCGACCACCACGACCTCGACGAGTGGACGGTCCAAATCCTCCTCACCGGCGACTTCGACACCGCGCACACCCTCGGCGACAACTCCAAAATCCTCCCGACCGACACGATGAAGAACACCGTCTACTTCGTCGCCCGCGAATCCAAAGCCGACAGCATGGAGGCCTACGCCCAGGAGCTCATCGACTACATCCTCACCCGCAACCCCCAGGTCTCATCGGCAGAAGTCGTCGTCGAGTCCACCCTCTGGAAGCGCCTCACCGTCGACGGCAAACCATTCCCCACCGCCTTCATGCGCGGCTCCGACGAGCGTCAAACAACGACAGTCTCTCGCCACCAGAATCAACCCTTCACCATCACCGCAGGCCTCGACCACCTCACCATCCTCAAGACCTCGCAATCCGCCTTCACCGGCTATATCAAGGACGCCCTCACCACCCTCCCCGAAACCACCGACCGCCTCTTCGGCACCGCCCTCAAAGCCGAGTGGCCTTACACCCCCGAAGCCATCGCAGCCGGCGTTAACTTCAACAAAGTCCGCACCCACATCCGCGAAGTCATGCTCGCCGCCTTCGCCAAGCACGACTCGCTCTCCGTCCAGCAAACCCTCTACGCCATGGCCGAAGCCGCGCTCCACCACACCACCCTCATCGACGAGATCTATCTCCTAATGCCCAACAAGCACAACCTCCTCGTCGACCTAGCTCGCTTCGGCCAGGAAAACCCCAACCACATCTTCGTCCCCACCGACGAACCCCACGGCACCATCGAAGCCACCATCCGCCGCTCCTAACGCCCTGCCTCCTGGGTGCCCCATTCATGACCGATCCATCGTCATGAGTGGGATGAAAGATCCCCGACCCACCGAACTTAACTCTCGCCGTCCGCGCAGGACCGTAGAATGATTCCTGCATGCCTCACATGCCCACCACCGCCGAATCCCTCGCCGCCCGCGCCACCACCATCATCGCGCGCTGTCGCGAGCTCGCCCGCATCACCGACATCCCGAACCAAACCACTCGCCTCTTCCTCTCGCCCGCCACGCGCGACGCCCACACCCTTCTCGAGTGGTGGATCCGTCAGGCCGGCCTGCACGCCCGCACCGACGACGCAGGCAATATCCGCGCCATCCGCCGTTCCGCCCACGACAACGCCCCCACCTTCGTCCTCTTCTCCCACATCGACACCGTCACCAACGCCGGCGCCTTCGACGGCCCCCTCGGCGTCCTCCTCTCGCTCGCCGCCATCGAGCAGCTAGGCGCCACGCCCCTCCCCTTCCACATCGAGCTCATCGCCTTCGCCGAAGAAGAAGGCATCCGCTTCGACTTCCCCTTCCTCTCCTCCCTTGCCGCCACCGGCAAGCTGACTCCCGAGCACCTCGCCCGCACCGACGCCGACGGCATCACCCTCGCCGACGCCATCCGCAACTTCACGCGCACCGACGGCACACACCTCGACCCCGCCAACATCCCCACCACCTGCCCCCTCGCCCCCAACACCTTCGGCGCCCTCGAAGTCCACATCGAACAAGGCCCCGTCCTCGATAAATCCGACAGCTCCCTAGCCGTAGTCGAAGCCATCGTCGGCCAATCCCGCCTCGAGCTCACCTTCGAAGGCCACGCCAACCACGCCGGCACGACGCCCATGTCGCTCCGGCAGGACGCCCTAGCCGCCGCCGCCCAATGGATCGTCGAAGTCGAGCGCTACGCCGCCAACTACACCCAGCTCGTCGCCACCGTAGGCCGCATCTCCACCGAACCCGGCGCCATCAACGTCATCCCCGGCACGGTCCGCACCTCGCTAGACATCCGACACCCCAAGGATGAATCCCGCCACGCTGCCATCGCCCATCTCCTCACCAAGGCCGAAGCCGCAGGCGCCCTCCGCGGCGTCCGCGTCCACGCCACCGTGCAATCCGAGCAGCGAGCCGTCCCCATGGACCGCGACCTAACCCTCAAGCTCCACCAAGCCGCCGAGCGCGCAGGCTTCGACGCTCAACCCATCTTCTCCGGCGCCGGCCACGACGCCATGATCCTCGCCGCCGCCGTCCCCACTACCATGCTCTTCCTCCGCTCCCCCAACGGCCTCTCCCACCACCCCAACGAAGACGTCCGGCTCGAAGACGTAGAAGCCGCCCTGGCTACGGTCCTAAACCTCCTCCTCCACCTCCACCCCCACAAGCACTAGCCTTCCGTCGCGCAACGTTGCGCCTCTCTTTGCGCCCTTTGCGTCAAGGTCCTTGCCGTTGCCTTTGCCCTTCTAGCTGTCATTCTGAGCGAAGCGAACGAACCTGCTGTCTCCCGTTCTTCTTCCACCCCAACCTCGTCCCTCGCAAGCCGTCGTCCCCCGAACTCTGCTTTTGCACGTGCCTCGCCACAGGCTAAAAGCGAGAAGCTGCCCTTGCTTTTTCCCTACACTCTACCCCTATCCTCTACACTCTCTCCTATGCACAACCTAGGCCAAACGCGCAGCGCAAACCATCGCGACCACCTGCTCCTCACCCCCGACACCTTCATCCGCACGCCCCTCCCCGGCCTCACCAACGGCCTGGCGATCATCCACGTAGCACCTCCCACCGGCGCCGCCTTCACCATGATGACCCTCGAGATCGCCGCCCAAGGCAAGCTGATCCAGGGCCCGAGCCAACGCTTCCTCTACGTCCTCGAAGGCGAGCTCAAACTAGCCGAACCCGGCAAGTCCACCCCCCACGACCTCTCTGCAGGCAGCTACGCCTACTTCCCCACCGGCTACGAGCACACCCTTACCGCCCTCACCGCCGCGCGCGTAGCCGTCATCGACAAGCCCTTCCTCCCCCTCGACCCCCTCTACATCAACAATCCCGGCGCCGACCCCGACCCGTGGTTCCTCCTCAACCGCGAGCCCGACATCGCCCCCGTCGCCCTCAACAACGACCCCGGCCTGCAAGTCCGCTCTCTCCTACCCGACTCCCACATCTTCGACTTCGCCGTGAACACCATGACCTACGACCCCGGCGCCGCCCTCTCGCAAGTAGAGATCCACTACATGGAGCACGGCCTCCTCATGCTGGAAGGCGGCGGCATCTACCGCCTCAACGACAGCTGGTACCCTACCAAAGCCGGCGACTTCATCTGGATGTCCGCCTACTGCCCCCAATGGTTCGGCGCCATCGGCAAGACCCCCGCAAAATACCTAATCTACAAAGACTTCAACCGCCACCCATTAGGCTGATGAGCACCCTCATGAGAAGATTCACCGCCGGTCTCTATCTCCTCGCGCTTCCCCTCGCCGCGCAGCAGCATAAGCAAATCAATCTCGTTGCTGCCACGGTGCCCGGTCGCGTCGAAGTGCCGCCCTCTGGCAATTGGAAACCCACCAGAGTCGATCTCTACGATGACGGCGTTCGCCCTGTCCTCACCTTCGAAGACCCCGGAACACACATGACCCTCTCTGTCATTCTCTTCCCCAACAACACCGGCAAACCCTCCGCAGAATCCTGTCGTAAAGACGTGTTCGATCCTCTTGTTGAACACATGGAGTCTGAAGCGGTTCTCAAGAACAAAACTCTCGATACCCGTGTTACCCCCACTGGCGCATCGCTCGCCACCGCCTCTTACCTCATCACCAACATGTCTAAGATGTTCGACTCTCCTGTAAAGCAGGAAAACGTCTTTGCCTTTCTCGGCAACGCTCACACTTGCGCAGAGATCCATCTCTCAAAGATGGACTACACTCCCGCCGACCTTCCTCTCTTCAACGCCGCGCTCGACAAATTCAGCTTCGACGGTAACTATCAACCAACATCTCAGGACTACACCACCCTGGCTTCTATCTACTATCGGAACGCACAGAATTATCCTGCAGCCGCGGTCTACTATCAGCGCGCGCTCGACATCCTACCCCTCGCCCAGCCCCCCAACCCGTCCGCCCGCCGCTTCCTCACCGATCAACTCTCTATGTCCTACGGCATCGCTGGCGATATCAAGCGCTCGCGCGCAGTCAATGAGCAGGCCATCAAGGACGATCCTGACTACCCTCTTTACTACTACAACCTCGCCTGCGCAGACGCCGAGCAGGGAAACGCAGCCGACGCCCGCATTCATCTCCAGCAAGCCTTCGACCGCAAAGCCAACACTCTGCCCGGCGAACATCTCCCCGATCCAGCCGGTGACGACTCCATCCAAAAGCTCAAGAAGAATAAAGAGTTTTGGGCCTTCGTCCAGACCCTGAACCCTCAGGCAAAACCATGACCGACCTCCACCGTGACCTCCACATCAATACCGACCGCCTCCTCCGCGAGCTCCACCACCTCGCCACGTTAACCGACTGCCCAGCCACCACCGACCCAAACCTCGCCCCCCCCACCACCGCGGTCACCCGCATCGTCTTCACCCCCCGCGATCTCGAAGCCCGCGCCTATATCAGCTCCCTCGCCGAAGCCGGCGGCTTCACCCTCCGCGCCGACGCCATCGGCAACACCTTCATCCGTTTCCCCGGCACCGACCCCACCCTCCCCGCCGTCGGCACCGGCTCCCACACCGACGCGATCCCCCACGCCGGCATGTACGACGGCACCGTCGGCGTCCTCGGCGGCCTCGAAGCCATGCGCGCCCTCAAAGAGTCCGGCTTCACCCCGCGCCGCTCCATCGAAACCCTCATGTTCACCTCTGAGGAGCCCACCCGCTTCGGCATAGGTTGCATCGGCTCCCGCCTCCTCGGCGGCTCCATCTCGCCCGCTATTGCCGACGCCCTCACCGACCGCCTCCCCGAAACCGATCCCCGGGCCCCCACCGGCCTAACCCTCCACGACGTCCGCACCGCCGCCGGCTTAACGGCCTCCCTCACTACCGTTCCCCTCCCGCCCCACTACTACCACGCCTGGGTCGAGCTCCACATCGAGCAGGGCCCCCTCCTCGAACGAGAAGGCATCCCGATCGGCATCGTCACCAACATCGCCGCCCCCGCCAGCTACCGATACGAGATCACCGGCTTCGGCGGCCACGCCGGCGCCCTCCTCATGCCCGACCGCCGCGACGCCCTCACCGCCGCCGCCGAATTCATCTTGTCCGTAGAAAAACATACCCTCGCCGCCAACGCGTCCGCCAAAGCCTCCGGCCAGTCCGGCGTCGACTCGGTGGCCACCGTAGGCACCGTCGCCGTCCACCCCGGCGCCATCAACTCCGTCCCCTCCCGCGTCACCCTCACCCTCGACATCCGCGACACCGACGTCTCCCGCCGCGAAGCCATCATGGCCGCCCTCCACGCCGACATCCGCGCCCTCGAAGCCCGCCGCAACATCACCATCACCGAGCACCAGATCAACGCCGACGTCCCCGCCACCAGCGACCCCCACATCCTCGCCACGCTCGAGACCATCTGCAACTCCGAGTCCATTCCGTACAAAAAAATGGTGGCACGTGCCTACCACGACACTAACTTCATCGCCCCCATCGCTCCCGTCGCCATGATCTTCATCCCCTGCCGCAACGGCGTCTCCCACCGCCCCGACGAATACGCCACCCCCGAATCCATCGCCCTCGGCACCCGCGTCCTCGCCCTCGCCCTCGCGAAGTTAACCAATGAGGTGTAAGCCTCCTAGCCCTCTCGCCGCCATACAGCTACACTACTCACACATAAGTCGGAAGCAAGCGCAACGGCAATCTTCACCACCCCACGATTCAATACGCTTTATCCTCGACACTCTGCCCCTATGATCCAATCCCTGAATCCGGCCAATGGAAAGCTTCTCCGCAGCTTTGATCCACTCACACCTGAAGCGCTCAACGCCAAGCTAGCCCTCGCGTCGAGCGCTGCCAGGACCTACCCCAGGGAAACCCTCGACCAGCGTATGTTCTGGATGCGCCGCCTCGCCGCGCTACTCGATGCCGACATCGAAGAGCTCGCCGTCACCATGACCTCCGAGATGGGCAAGACCCTCGTCTCCGCCCGCGCCGAGGTCATCAGGTGCGCCGCCGGCTGCCGCTACTACGCCGACAACGCCGCCCGCATCCTCGCCCCCGAGCGCATCGTAACCGAGCACTCCGAGAGCTATGTCCGCTACGACCCCCTCGGCGTCGTCCTCGCCGTCATGCCCTGGAACTTCCCCCTCTGGCAAGTCTTCCGCTTCCTCGCCCCCGCCCTCATGGCCGGCAACATCGGCCTGCTCAAGCACGCCTCCAACGTCCCCCAGTGCGCCCTCGCCATTGAAGCCCTCGTGCGCCGCGCAGGCTTCCCCCGCGGCGTCTTCCAAACCCTCCTCATCGAGGCCCGCCAGGTCGAACACCTCCTCAACGACCCGCGCGTCGTCGCCGTCACCGTCACCGGATCCGAGGCCGCCGGCCGCGCCGTCGCCGCCCAGGCCGGCTGGCTCGTCAAAAAGTCCGTCCTCGAGCTCGGCGGTTCCGACCCCTTCATCGTCCTCCCCTCCGCCAACCTCGACGCTGCCGTCGAAAACGCCATCAAGGCCCGAACCATCAACAACGGCCAAAGCTGCATCGCCGCCAAACGCATCATCGTCCACGAGAGTATCTATCCGGAGTTCGAAAAGCGCTTCGTCGCCGGCATGGCCGACCTCCACGTAGGCGACCCCATGCTCGAAACCACCGACATCGGTCCCCTCGCCACCCCGCAGATCCTCGAAGACCTTCTCCGCCAGGTCACCCAGGCCCGGGAGTCCGGCGGCCGCGTCCTCACCGGCGGCGCCCGCGCCTTCGTCGAAGACGGTAACCTCGGCAACTATTTCCAGCCCACCGTCATCGCCGGCGTCATGCGCAACGCCCCCATCTGCCAGGAAGAAATCTTCGGCCCCGTCGCCTTGCTCTTCCGCGTCGCCTCACTAGAAGACGCCATCGACCTCGCCAACGACACACCCTTCGGCCTCGCCGCCAGCGCCTGGACCACCGACGACGCCGAACGCCAGCGCCTCGCCGTTGAGCTGCAGTGCGGCGCTGTCTTCTTCAACACCCCCGTCGCCTCCGACCCCCGCCTCCCCTTCGGCGGCATCAAGCGCTCCGGCTACGGCCGCGAACTCTCTGCCATCGGCATGCGCGAATTCCTCAACACCAAAACCATCGTCGTCGCCGAAATCCCCGCCGAAACCCGCCCCACTCCCTTAGACAAATCACCCGACATCGTACAAGCCGAACCCGCGCCCGAACCAGGCCCCAACACACTTCCGGCCAAACCCTCCGACAAACCCAGCGAGTTCCAACACATCGCCGACCAGCTCCGCAAATTCGAACCACCCAAGCCCGCATCCCCCTCCGCGGATCCGCTCACGCCAGCCCCCACCGAGCTCGCCGCTGCCCAGCTCAAACCTCAAGAGCCCAAAAAGGATGACGACATTCCACCCTCCACCGACGGCTCCATGCTCCACCTACGCTAACCCATAACCCGTTTGCGTTTGCAAAAAGCTAAGAGCCAAAAGCCAAAGAGGCGCGGTCTCCAGGCCGCGCCTCTTCCTTGCTGCTTCTCTAGAACGTGAACGATGTCTGCAGCGTAATCCGCCGCAGCGCACTCGTCGTCGTATACGGCTGCCCGTAAATCTGCGTCGACTGCCCAAAGTTCGACGACGACAACACTCCCTGCGGTGTCGACAGATCCTTGTTGTTGAACAGGTTCTGCACCTGCACGCCGAACGCCAGGTTATAGCGCTTACCCGTGCTCGTGCCGCCACCACCACCCATACCCCCAGGTCCGCCGCCAGGACCGCCGCGGCCACCACCACCGCCGCCACCACCACTGCCGCCGCGACCGCCACCACCACCGCCGCCAGGACCACCACCGTTCCCGCCAGCATTCGCCCGCGTCGACGCTCCAAAGCCAAACGTCTTCGTCACGCGCAGGTTGAACGTATAGAGCGACGGCCCCGTGCAATAGTTGATCGGCACCACCGGCGCACCGCCCACAATCCCCGGCTGCGCAAAGGTTCCGCATCCAGGTATTGACTTGATCGTGCTTCCATTCGGCGCCACGCCCGTCACCAGGTCCGCGCGGTCGTTGTAAAACGTGTCTAGATTGTTGTCGCTGCCAGTCGTGATGTTGTACGGCGTTCCACTCTGCGCCAGGAAGAACGGGCTCAGCTGGATATACTTCGGCAGCGTCACCGACCCCGCCAGAAATATCCGGTTCCTCACATCAAACGCCGTGCGCCCATAATCCGCCGCGATATTTCCCGGCGTCGTAATGTCCGACGTCGCGCCTGACGTATCTCCATGCGCCGAATTCAGCGAGTAGTACCCGAAGATCGAAATCGCCTTCGACGTCTGTACTCGCCCATGAATAATCAACTGGTTCTGATTGAATACCCCTTCGCTGAAAAACTGGTATTGCGCTGTGCTCGCCGCAGGATCGGCAAAGTTATAGCCGATGTTCTGTGTCGCAAACTGGTGCACCCCCTGCGTGTGCAGATAGTTCACCGAGATCGTTCCATTCTTCCCCACCTGCTGATCCGCGCCTCCCGCAAACTCCAGAATGTACGGCGCGCGGAGATTCGGAGCCGAAGTGTACGTTGTCTGCGCGTCCGACGTCGCACCGCACGCTTCAATCAGATTCGGCGCGCTCGGATTGCAGCTCGTCCCCGGATTCGCCACCGTGTACGACGTCGTGTTGATGCCGTTCTCTTCTTCCGTCGTCAACACGTACTCCTGCGCAAACCGCGTATAGAACATCCCGAATCCACCACGGATCACCGTCTTCGGCGCACCCTTGCCACTAAACAATCCGTAGTTGAACGCCACGCGTGGAGCCACGGCCTGGTTGCCCGGAAGATGGTTCTGCGTCTCATACCGGATGCCATACGAAATCGTCAGATTCTGCCGCGCCTTCCAGTCGTCCTCCGCATACAGGCCCACATCCGTCAGCGTATCGCCGATCTTGTGATTGTTCACCACCGTGATCCGGAACTGGCTCGGCGTTCCCGCCAGGTAGTCGTCCGACGTCGCGTAGGTGAACGACCCGTTCGTCAGATTCCCGGTGTTCTCCGCCTCGCGCGTCGCCCGCAGCCTTCCGCCGAAACGAATAAAATTCTTCTTCAACTGAATCGAGTTGTAGCTCTGCACCTCATAGTGGTCCTGGTGATCGCTCAACCCCTGCGCCGAATAACCACCACCCGTAAACGATCCCGACACACCCACCGCCGGATCCGTGCTCGCCGGCGTTACTGACGTATGCTCGCGCTCATACTCAAATCGCGTCTCCGTCACAATGTGCGAGTTCCACGTCTCCGTGTCGCTCATCTGCAGTATGTTGCTCAACGAACTCTGGTCGTACGCAGTCGACGGCAGATTCAGATTGTTCACACCATCATTCTTCGCCGAGTTATTTACATACTGATACCGCGTCGTCAGAACATTCTTAGCCCCCAACGCCAGGTCCAGCCGCGGATTGATGTCGGCCCGCTTCTGCGGGAAGTACGTCGACGCCTGGAACGGAGTCTCCACGCACGTCGCATCCCCAGGCGCGCACAGTGTCGGCGAACCCGTCTCCGGCGCCAGAATAATCGCGTTCGTAAACTCGTCCGACTCAATGTCGCGATAGCTTCCGCCAACGTTGTACGACGCTCCCTTGTTCAGCGGCCCCGTAAGATTTCCGAACCCGAAAAGCGTGTGGTACGGCGGCTGATATCCCGTAGCCAGCGGGTTTCCAGAATTGAACTGCGAAGCGTTTCCGTTCACCTGGAAGTTGCCATGGATCTTGTCCGTTCCCGGCTTCGTGAACACTTCCACGCGCCCATACCCGAGCTGGTCATACTCCGCCGAAAATGGATTCTGATTAATCCGTATTTCGCGAATCGACGACTTCGGCGGCAGCTGCCCGCCCGTAAATCCATCGACATAAATCTGTCCGCCATTCGGCCCCGCCGCCGGTCCCGCCAGCGCCGTCAACTCGTCTGATAATTCATCGGGATCATCCGACAGCGCATCCAGGTCCTTGCCTGTCAACACCACCGCGCTCGCATTCGAATCCGGATCCACACTCAATTGCACCGAATCCGAATTCACCGTGATCACCTGCGATTGCACGCCGATCTGCATCTTCGCATTCAGCGTCATCCCGTTCACCGCACCCACCGCAATCCCGGTCGCCGTGTACGTAGCAAATCCCGGCATCGTGAACGTCACCGTGTACGTCCCCGGAGTCACCACCGCGTTATACGATCCATCCGACCCCGACGTCGCCTTCACCGCCGGTCCGTTCCCCGTCAGCGTCACCGTCGCTCCCGGAATCAACGCTCCATCCGGATCCGTCACCACGCCATGCACGCGCGTCTTCCCCGCCTGAACCCCCGCCGCCGGTGTCGTCGACGCCGCAGGCGTCTGCCCCCCGACCGTCAGCGGCCCTACAACCAACATTGCCGCCAACGCTGCTCCCAGCCACCCAGACATCCTCTGCGCACACAATCTCTCAACCAGCATTCTCACTCCTGAACTCTCCAACGGTCCGTCTCCCGTCTCGCTCTGCAGCGATCCTCACAACCGAATCTTCTCTGCTTAGGACGACCTACACGTCGCCTAGGCCTACACACCCAGGCCCTGCCTGCGTGTAAATTCCACTGCAACTACTTCTATTGCGGGCTTGCTTACCGCTGTCCGCCTTCCGGTCCGCCGCCGCCTTCGCCGCCCTCGCCACCGCCCAGGCTCCACGGCGACAGCGTCATCGTTTGCCCGCTCGGCGACGCCCTTAGAATCGCGTCCACGCCCGCCAGCAACGTCACCGCCATCGGCGTCTCTGTATCCGAGCTAGGTGAAGTCGCCACAATCATCACAGCATCGCCCACCTTCAACCCAGCCAGCGTCTCCGTAGGCAACCGCGACAGCATCTGCGAAAGATCCGACCCCGCACTCCGTTCGCGCGCCGCCCCATCTGCACCCGGCCCGCCAGGCCCTGACGGCACATTACCCGCCGCTCCAGCTGTACCAGCCGTTCCAGCCGTACCGCCCGGGCCAGCCGTACCCGTCGCTCCAGTACCCTTCATCCGCGCCGCCACCCGCTCCGCCATCATCGGAGGAATCCTCCGCACATCACTGTTCGGCCCCACTGCCACCGTCACCGACTTCTTCGTCGTCAGATCCTTCAGCGTCACCGTCCCCGCCGTCGCGTCAATCGACGCAATCAGCCCCGAGTAATTCCGGAACATCCCCGTCACCAGTTCATCTGCGGTGATCGTGCTTCCATCGCCCGACTTCGTCCCCCGCACCCGCAGCTGATCGCCCTTCTGGATCGCCGCAATCGTGCTCACCTTCGCATCCGCAAACCGCACCGAATCGCCTGAGTAGCGTCGAATCACAGTCTGCGGCGTCACCATCACCGTCACCGTCTTCATTCCGCTCGCAATCACAATCGTTCCCGTGGCCGCGTCCACCGACTTCACAATCCCGCCGCCACCTTTCGTCCAGGCCGCTTCCTCCGCCTGGTGCGTCGCCGCAATCGCCACCGCTTTCATCAAAATCACGCGCGCAGCCGTCAGCCCCGGCCCACTCGCAGCCGGATCGCCCACCACCAGCACCTTGTCCCCCACCGCCACGTCGCTCAACGTCCCCGGCGTAGCCGACTTCAGATCCTTGCTCCCCGGCGCCACCATCAACACCTTCACCGCATCCGGAACCGTCACCACCACATCCTGCCCAGCCGCCGTCGTCAACGTCAGCCCAGTCACGCTCGTCGACTTCACCGTCCCCGCCGCCCGCTGCCCCGCCGCCGCCTGCGCCTGCGCCACCATCGGCACCACGGGAACACTCACCGCCAGCGCCGCCATCATCACCGACATACGTAAACACACTCTCGCCACGTTCATCATTCGCATCTCTATCGCTCTCATCTTGGTCTCACTGCAACGGAAGTCCTACTGCTCTTGTGATGCACGAAAGCCTCGTCCAACCAGCAGCATCGGTCCCGTCCGCAACCTCAGCCGAAGCGCTTCCAACCAGCCGCTTCCGCCCGGACACGCAGGCACTGTTCACAATACGAACGAAGGCCCCAAAAGTTTCTCTGGAAAATACGTTTTCTTACCCGCATCGCACCCTGACAAACCTTTGCTATCTATTCCATTATCAACTATTTACCTGATGAAAATCGCGGAAAGCCCCTTCAGCCACGCGTCTGCTGCATGGCCCGGATGAGCATTCACCAGCTTTCCTACGGCAACGCCGCCCCATCCGCCACCGGCAGATCCAGATGCGACGGATACTTCGCCGATCCGAATACCGACACCGTCTCCGCCTTATACGCACTTGCCGGCGCCGTCATAATGTTCTCCACATACGTCTGCGGATTCCGGTCATATAGCGGAAACCAGCTCGACTGCACCTCCACCATCATCCGGTGTCCCTTCAAAAACGTGTGGTCCACCCCATGCAGGCTCCACTTGTACTCCGCCACCTCACCCGGCTTTACCGCCTCCGGCTTCGCGTAGCTCTTCCGATAGCGCCCCCGCAAAATCTCCTCAGCTACCATCAACTCGTACCCACCCTTGGCTCCCTCGCCAGTCGCGTCGTCCTTCTCAGGAGTCGTCACCCCGTCCGCACCCTCCGGATACACATCAATCAGCTTCACAATCCAATCCGTATCCGTGCCCGTAGTCGCTCCAAACAAATCTGCCACCACATCGCCCGTCACTGTCACATCACTCGACAGCACCGGCGTCTCAAAGTTCGCGAGGTCCTTCCGCCCGCTAACAAATCGCTGATCCTCCACCAGCCACGTCCGCCACGTCGACCCCTCCCCGTACGTCGACTGCACCGGCCGATGCCGATAAGGCACCGGGTCCGCTGGGTCCGCCACATACGCCGCGGCCTTCACGTCGTACTCGCCCTTCGGCCCCACAAACCCCAGCGTATGATCGGCCTCCAAATACAAACGCTCCTGGTGATACCCCACCTTCGGCGGCCAGATCGCATACGTATGCCACTCGTTCTCACCCGTCCGGAAGCTGGCCGTATCCTCGAGATCAAATCCCGGCTTGCCCTTCAAATACATCTCAAAGAACGGTGCCTCATAGTGCGCGCGATAATACGCACCCGTCTTCTCTCCACCAAACGTAATCGTCCCAAACTTCCCACCTAACTCATCTCCCGGACCACGCGACCATCCCCCGTGATTCCAGGGCCCCAACACCATCCACACTTTATGCAGCGGCTCGTTCGGCTTCTGATGTTCCCGCAAAGCCTTGTACTCCGCCTGCGTCCCCCACATATCTTCCTGGTCCCAATACCCGCCCACCTCCAGCGTAGGAACCTCCGGTCGAGCAAGGTGCGGCTCCACGGCCATGTCCTGCCAGAATTTCACATAACTCGGCTCCGTCAGGAAAACTTTCGCCGTCGGCAAGTCCGTCATCCCCGCCGCTGCTGCCGCGCCCGCAAAATCCCCATGCTCCAAAAAGAAGTTGTACTGGTCTTCCTTGGAGCTCTGCGGCACATCCGTCTTCTGTGCCTCCAGCTGCTGCACATAATCAAACCCATACGTCTCGCGAAACGCCCCGTTATGGAAAAAGTCATCGCCAATCCAGATGTTCGTCATCGGAGCCTGCGGGCTAATCGCTTTCACCGCGGCATTCGCATCGATCCCCGCCATCATCGCCGTGAACCCCGGATAGCTAACCCCCATCACCCCGACCTTGCCATTGTTATTCGGCACATTCTTCAGCAGCCAGTCGACGCTGTCATTTGTATCCGTCGTCTCATCCACGTCGTTCTTCGTAGTGTGCGAAACAATCGGCCGATTCATCACAAACTTCCCCGTCGACGCATACCGCCCGCGAATATCCTGCGCCACAAAGATGTATCCACTCGCCGCCAGCTCCGGCTTCCCCAGCTTCACAGCAACGTCCGTATACCCATCCACCCCATACGGTGTGCGCGACATCAGGAACGGCAGCGGCGCCCCATCCTTCTCGCTCCCCGCCGGCCGCAGAATCACCGTATGCAGCATCGCGCCATCGCGCACCGGAATCATTACCTCCGACCGCACATACTCCGGCCCGTGATACTCCTTCAGCGCCGCCGCCATCCGGGCCTTGCGAGCCGCGGCCTCATCCCCAGCCTTCGCCGGAGCTGCGGCAGGCACCTGCGTCGTGATCGTCGGAATTGTCGTCGAAGCCGGCGCCGTCTGCGCACATGCATAGCCGATCCCACCCACCAACCCCAGACAAACCGCCAACCTCATCACACGCATGCACACTCTCCCATCCGCTATCTAATCCCTATTCCCTGCTCTTACGTAAGATTTCCCGGAGGCGCAGTCTCACACAAAAAGTTATTCCTCGAATGCGCTCCATCGCAGAACGGCCGCTTCTCACTCATCCCACAACGGCAAAGACTGATCGCCGGCTTGCCCGTAAGATCCCACTCCCGCCCATCTGCATCCTTCAGGATGATGTGCCCTTCCACCCGCAGCGGCCCATTCGGCCGCACCGTAATACAAACTGTCTCATCTGCCATAACCAACTCCTCCATACGAACCTCCAGCATAGCAGCGCCTCGCAACCCCGAGAAACCGCTATCGCAGAGCCGTCATGGCTGAGTGCGATCCTATCCTTCTCTCTCAAGTAGATCCCGCCGGGCATTCCAACGAACAGCACAAGTGCAACATTCGAGATTGCAATCTGCAAGGTGTGAAGACGTGGAGCCATGGGACGGATCGATGTCCTGCGCGCACCGATCGGCGGTCTGGTCGCCCGCTGAGGCAACGATCGGAGACGGCATCGCAGCCCCGATCGACGCGTGATTTCCAAAAGATGTTGGCGCAGCATGGAACGTCGCCGACGAAGAATCAGTTGCTTTAGCCATGGGTGTCCTCAATTCAACTGCTACCTTGCTCGTAAGAACCTGCTGCAGATTCACGGTTATCGGACGCGACCTCTCGCGATCAATCGAACGCCCCGCTTAAATCCTCAATACATGTGCTGGCCGCCGTTGATCGAGAGCGTGGATCCCGTCACAAAATCACAATCGTCGGCAGTCAGAAATACCACCCCCCGAGAGATATCCGTGGGTTTGCCGAGCCTCCCCACCGGGATGCGCGCAATGATCTTCTGCAGGACCTCAGGCGGCACCGCCCGCACCATTTCCGTGTCAACGTAACCCGGTGCAATCGCGTTGACTGTAATGCCAAACCGCGCGCCTTCCTGTGCCAGGGCCTTGGTGAATCCGTGAATGCCGGATTTTGCCGCAGCATAGTTCACCTGGCCGTATTGCCCCGCCTGCCCGTTCACGCTGCCGATACTCACGATGCGCCCAAACTTCGCATTGCGCATACTGTCAAACGTGAGTTTGCAGAGGTTGTAGCAGGAGCCAAGGTTAGTGTCGATGACCGCATCCCACATGTCGCGGTTCATCTTCTGCAGCGTCCCATCGCGGGTAATTCCGGCATTGTTCACGAGGATATCTATGGGGCCAACTTCAGCGACGATCTTCTTCATTGCCTCGCTGCATTCCTCGAACTTGGCCGCGTTAAATCTGTAAACCTTGATTCCGGTGACTTTCGAAAACGCTTCCGCAGCCTGATCATTGCTTGCGTAGGTGGCGACAACCGTTCTTCCCGCCGTTTGCAACGCAATGCTGATCTCCGCCCCTATTCCTCGTGTTCCGCCCGTAACCAATGCCACTCGTGCCATTTGGACTCCTCTGTGCGATTACCCTTTTGCGGGCAGCAATATGACTCTCGCAACTCTGGCATGTGTCGACTGTTTCGACTCGTTGCATTGCAGCATATTTTTGCTGCACTGCAACCCAAAATGCTGCACTGCATATATAATAGAAGGGTTGCGAGGCGCTGTTTGTGACGCCTGACACACCGGAGGGTCCTAAAGATGTCCTTGACGTTGGATGACCAAAGTACACGTGGCAATGGCAAGACCGCAGTGGCGGCGGATACCGCACAGTCGCCGTTTACCCTGCAAGGCAAGACCGCGCTTGTCACCGGTTCCGGCCGAGGAATCGGTCGAGCGATCGCGAAACGTCTGGCAGCGGCTGGCGCGAATGTCATGCTGAACGATATGGACGAAGGTCTGCTGTTGGAGGCAGAAGCGGATCTCAAGCATCCCGACCGTGTCCGCCACGTAACCGGAGATCTGACGGACCCCTCCACACCGAAGGCGGTCGTCGATGCCGTCCTGGGCGCCTTTGGTTCCATTGACATCATCGTTAACAACGCTGGCTATAGTTGGGACAGCGTCATCCAGAAGACGACGGACGAACAGTTTCAAGCCATGTTGGACATTCACCTGGTGACCCCGTTCCGGATTCTCCGCGCCGCTTCCGACTACATTCGCGAGACCGCAAAGAGCGAATCGGCGAGCGGCCGCCGAGTGATGCGCAAGGTCGTCAACATCACCTCCATTGCCGCTACCGACGGGAATCCCGGACAGTCTGGCTATTCTTCCGGGAAGGCCGGCGTGATCGGCCTGACCAGAACGTTGGCCAAGGAATGGGGCAGATACAACGTAAACGTCAACGCGGTGGGCTTTGGCCTGATTGAGACCCGCCTCGCGCAGCCCCTGAATGGCGACAACGCAAACCTGCACATGCATGGCCACGAGATTCGACTCGGCGTCCAGCCAACCATGCTCGAATCAATGAAGAATTCCTGCCCCCTGGGACGTCTTGGGACACCGGATGAGGCAGCCGGCGCAGTCCTCTTCTTCTGTTCTCCCCTGTCGGACTACGTTACAGGCGAGGTCCTGATCTGCGGCGGTGGAATGCATTTCTAGCAGCAGCCTGCTTGCAGGAAGATGTCGACCGCAGATCTGCCCGCGGACCGGACGATGAATGCGCTTTGGGGTCGACGGTGCGCTGGTACACCGACTTCTGACCTCTTAGAAGGTATAGTTAGGGACGCCCGATACCATCGGGACTTGCGACCCGGATCACCCTGCTCGAGACGAGCCCCTCCCTGACGCTTTTCTTGCGAATGTAATCGGTCATATGGGAGGAACTAAGTTGATGAACCGGGAAGTTGTGGTTTTGAGTGCGGTACGCACGGCAGTTGGCAAGTATGGCGGTGCATTGAAGGACATACCGCCCACTGAGTTGGCAGCGGCGGTCACACGCGAGTCTGTTCGACGTTCGGGACTTGCTCCAAACGATATCGGCGCTTGTGTCTTCGGCAATGTGATCCACACCGACGCAAAGGATATGTATCTTGCGCGGGTGGCGGCATTGAACGGGGGTCTGCCGATTGAGACGTCAGCCTTGACTGTCAATCGTCTTTGCGGCAGCGGCCTGTCGGCTATTCTTGCCGCGGCGCAGATCATTGTTCATGGTGATGTTGTAGCCGCCGTGGCTGGTGGCGCGGAATCCATGAGCCGAGCGCCCTACTGGCTTCCCAGCATGCGTTGGGGAGCACGCCTGAACGATGCAACCGCCGTGGACGCACTGGTAGGCGCGCTGACCGATCCATTCGAGGGCGTTCATATGGGCGTCACCGCCGAGAACGTTGCTCGCAAGTGGAAAATAACCCGGGAAGCACAGGATGAGTTGGCGGTTGAGAGCCACCGACGCGCTCTGGACGCGATCCAAAGCGGTAAATTCACCGAGCAGATCGTGCCCATCGAAATCAAGATAAAGGGCGGCACGAAGCAGTTTGCCACGGACGAATCGCCTCGGGGGGACGCAACGCTCGAGAACCTTGCGAAGCTGAAACCGGTGTTTGATAAGAACGGCACCGTAACGGCTGGCAACTCCTCCAGCATTAACGACGGCGCCGCAGCCCTGGTTCTGATGGATCGTCAAGCGGCAGAGGAGCGCGGTCTCAAGCCGATGGCGAAGCTGGTCGACTATGCCGTAGCCGGGGTAGAACCTGGATACATGGGCATCGGTCCCATTCCGGCCGTCAGGCAGGTACTCAAGCGAACCGGGCTGACCGTCGATCAGATCGACGTCTTCGAAGTGAACGAAGCCTTTGCCGCGCAAGCCCTGGCAGTCGTTTGCGATCTTGGCTTCCCGTCCGCAAAGACCAATCCGAATGGGAGCGGAATCTCGCTCGGACACCCGCTCGGAGCGACGGGCGCAATTGTGACCGTAAAAGCGCTCCATGAACTCCGCCGCATCGGAGGCCGGTACGCCCTGGTCACAATGTGCATCGGCGGAGGACAGGGCATTGCAGCAATCTTTGAGGCACTCAACTAGAAATAGAAGTGACTATTAACCAGGCGGAATTAAGTAACAATGGCCGGCAGTCTGAAAGTAGACTGCCAGCCGTTGTCAATTGGAGCGGGGTGCGAGCCATCGCTCGATGTGCGGCCACGTGCGTTTGTGTGCACTGTTGCCAGCCATGATGCCGATATGGCCACCATGGACTCGATACACTTCCTTGTCGCGACTGCCCACTTTGGCCAGAAGCGTCTCTGACTGGCAGGGCGGGGTGATGTGATCGCCCTCAGCAATGACCGTCAACAAATTCGCCTGCAACTGGCTCAAGTCGACTCGTTCGCCACGGATCACCAGTTCACCCGTCATCAATCGGTTGTTGCGATACAAATCCACGATGAGTTGCCGGAAGGCGGCTCCGGCCATGGGAATGTTGTCACTGACCCAGGTGTTCATGGCATGCCAGTTCTCAACAATCTGAGCATTATCAAGATTGTCCCAAAGCTTCAGATAGTTCCCGATATAGTTCTCGACCGGCTTCAGTGCCTTCGCACCGTAATCGATCATCTCCGGCGGCATGTTGCCAAACGTCGCGAGAACCTTGTCCACGTCAAAGTACTTCTCGTCGGTCATGCGGCCAAACGTCAATTTCGCTTTCTGCGAGAAGTCGAGCGGCGCGGTCAGCAGAATCAGGTTACGCAGACCATCGTCGGGTCTCAACGCAGCGTAAATTGTCGTCAGAATCGCGCCGATACACCATCCAAGAACGCTCACTTCCTCAACACCCGACAAAGCTTTGATCTTGCGAATGGCCCTGGGCATGTACTCCAGCGAGTAGTCGTCCAGCTTCAGATGCTTATCCTCAGGGCCTGGAACACCCCAGTCCAACAAGTACACATCGAAACCTTGTCCGACAAGATACTCGACAAAACTATGACCAGGCCGAAGGTCGAGAATGTACGGCCGGTTCATCAGCGCAAAGATCAGCAACAAAGGAATGCGGTGCCGGTCCTTCTCCGGGACAGCAGGAACGTAGCGGTATAGTTTGGCCTTATTCAGCGTCCACACCAATTCCTTCGGCGTCTGGGCGATGGGCGCCTTCGAGGTCATCACCCTGGTGACAGTCTTCAACCGCTCATCAAGAACAGCGAGTGGGTCCATTGCAGCCGGTGCCTGTACCATGGTTTACCTCGTTACCTTTCTCGCGTTGCGTCGCACTGGCTTCGCAGCCGTGGTTCGCTTCGAAGTTCCATCCGCCCGTAGCGTTGTCTGCTTTTTTTGTTTGGTCTTCGTAGCAGCCTTCGGCGCACTCGCATGCGCGGACGTTTCCACCTTCAGTAGCGCTTCAATCCGATCCAGTTTGGCATCCAGGTTGTCCAGCAGCAGCTCAACATTCGTGAATCGCCCCGCAAGGCCCATGAAATCGGCGCTCGTGGGCATATTAAGCTGTTGGAGCATCTTCAACATCGCCTTCTCTGTTGGCTCCTTAAACGGAGCGGCAACCGCCAGAAATCCATCCAACGCCGCACCAGATGCCTTTGCATAGTCTTCGCTGTTGACCGTTTCGATCAAGTTTTTCGACCAGATCTCCAGGTAGCCATCCCGCAATTCGCGGAATGCCTCTGTAGGATCTGGCGGTGTCGTGGGTCCTGCCTCTGCTTCCGTCATCAAACTCCTCCGCTCAGTGCACCGAGCCTATACCTCAAGGCAGCCCCGGCGCGGTGACCACATGCACTGTGATTCAGGGCGCCGGTATGCCTTCAGGTGAGCAACCATCCAATCAAAGGGTTTACGCGCTGCGCTTCGCGGCAAACTTCAAGATGTTCTTCTGACTCTCGACCAAGGTATCGAATCCGTGCTGCATCGAATCAGCAGCTGCCTCGGCTGGAGTTCCGGCAACGCCAGACTGCTTCTTGAATGTGTCGATAACCGTCTTGGTCTGCGCCGCCGAGAACTCAATCGCGTTCTTCTGTGCCACGGCCGCGCGTTCTACGGTTTCGTGTACAAACGTCGTTACGGCATCGGTTGCACTCGAAACCGAGTTGATCCGTTCATTGGCAAGCGCAGTCAGTGTCTGGCTCTCCTCCAGAGCGAGGTCGATTGCGCCCTTTTGCAGGTCGACAAATTGCCCAAACGCATTGCCGATCAGATCCAGCACGCTGGGTACCGCGGTACCCGGCACTACCCGGGCAATCTTCTTCCACGCGCCAATCAGGTCGGTGTTCTGTTGCAGGGCCAAATCCAGGCCATTCTTCTGCGCCTCGGCGAGACGCTCGACATTCTTCGTGTACAGGGCTGTGATTGTTTCCGCTACCTCTGTCTGCTTCTCTTCTACGCTGGTGACTTTACGGGCCATATCATTCTCCTCATAAACTTCATGCTGCGATCTATGCTGCGTTGCAGCATGACTCAATACTACTCTGCCTGGAGGCCCTGTCAAGGGGTAAGATAGGAAAATATATGGAAACTAAAGCTGTTCTCATCAAGAAGTACGAAAACCGGCGGTTATACGACACAACCAACAGCCGCTATGTGAACCTCGATGAGGTGGCTCAAATGCTGCAGCGCGGCGAGGATGTAAAGGTGGTCGACGCCGCAACCGGTGAAGACATTACCCGCCTGATCCTCACTCAGATCATCGTTGAGGATGCCAAGACCACCGATTCCAACTTCCCCATGGATGTTCTCCGGCAGATGGTCATCGCGTCAGGCAAGGCGAGCCAGGAAGGCACGCTCAAGTACATGAAGTCCATCCTCGACTTCTATCAGGACACGTACCGCGTCATGACCCCGCCCGTGAATCCGTTCGACTTCAGGTCCGGACAGGCCGCCGGACCCCGTGGTGGCGCAGGCTCCTCTCGCACAACTGCCACCGATCGCGTCCCGGAAGATCCCCGCACCCCGCCCGTGGCAGCGGCCGACGCTCAGGAAGTTACCGAAATGAAGCGGCGTCTGGCAGAGCTTGAGGAAGTCGTCTCCCGCATCGCTCCAAAGCCCTCCCCCCGTAAGAAGAAAGCTCGCAAGCGCGCCAAGTAGCCGGGACACGCCCAAACCACCACTAGGATCAAGCCCTGCAGCGCCCTGGCGCGTGTCTTTATCCAGCTCCCGCACCACCAACGGACAACTGGCCCTCAAAACTCCACCATCACCTCGTCCACATAACACCATCCCCACCCATCCGTCGGCTCCACCGACCGCATCACCGGATGCTTCGTCACGTGAAAATGCTTCGTTGCATGCTTGTTCTTCGACGAGTCACAGCACCCCACATTCCCACATATCAAACACTCCCGCAGATGGACCCACGTGTCGCCCATCGCGATGCACTCCGCGCAGCCCTTCGCATAGCTCGCCTTCGCACTCGGTACCGGCTTCAAATGCTCAAAATGATGACACGCCATCGCACCCTCCTTGAGTTATGCCTATTCGGAAAGCCCCACAACTGTAAAAGCCTCGTGCTGGCCGTTCGCCAGCAACAGATCGTACTGCAGAATTTTCGAACCGTCCTTCTTCGCGTCCTCGCCAATGAGGCGCGCGCTATAGTCGCCAGTTGGCAGCAGTGGCATGTTAAACACACTGGTGCCCGTAAGTCCACCGATCAACTCCATATCAGCCCCGTCTAATACCCCAACCAAATGCAGATACGACATGCCCGCATCCTGCATAACAAAACTGTGCGTCACGTAGAACTTCAAAGGATAGCCTGAAGCCGGCGGCTCCGTGAACCTTTGCTTCTGAGCACTTCCGGGAATCGAGCCAATCGAAAACAAGAGCACCGCTGCTAACGTCAAACACTTCATCATTCCACTCCTCGACTGATTACCGCGCTCTATAGTGCATTCGCTCCCAAACACGCCTTTTGCGCCGCCAGCAACTCCCGTATCCCCGCCTCCGCCGCATCCAGCATCTCGTCCAACTGCTTGCGCGTGTACTTCCCCTTCTCCGCCGTGGCCTGCGTCTCCACCAACCCGCCCCCCGACGTCATCACCACGTTCATGTCCACCTCCGCGCGCGAATCCTCCTCATACGCCAAATCCAGCAGCACCCGCCCATCCACAATCCCCACACTCGTAGCCGCCACCATCTCCCGTAGCGGAGACTCCTTCAAACTCCCTGCCTCCACCAACTTCCCCAGCGCCAGCGCCAGCGCCGTGCACGCCCCTGTAATCGCCGCCGTCCGCGTTCCCCCATCGGCCTGCAGCACATCGCAGTCCAGAATCACCGTCCGCTCCCCCAGCAACTTCATATCCACCACGCTGCGCAGACTCCGCCCAATCAGCCGCTGAATCTCGTGCGTCCGTCCGCCAATCTTGCCCTTTTCCGCCTCCCGCGGCGACCGCGTCAGCGTTGCCCGCGGCAGCATCCCATACTCCGCCGTCACCCATCCGCGCCCCGAGTTGCGCATCCATCCCGGCACCCCATTCTCCACCGTCGCATTGCACAGCACCCTCGTATATCCCACCTCAATCAGCACCGACCCCTCTGCCGTCGCCACAAATCCTGGCGTCAACTTCAGCTCCCGCGCCTCATGCGCCCCTCGTCCACCACTCCGATACAGCTCCGCAACCTCAACCTTTGTCATACCGCTCATTATAGGAACCCTGCTCACCCTCTGCTCGCGCTACTCCCTGAATCCTGCCGGTGCACCCCGTCACATCTATCCCCCAACTGCTTGTGTTACTGTCCATCCCATGGCCCTGTTCCATCTCGGGAATTTTTTCGGAAATTCCTGATCTTTTGGGCCAAATCTGTCGATAGAGGTAACAGCAACCCCAACCATCGCGATCCAGTCGTTCCACTCTGGGACGCGATCGGCCACTGAAACCAAACCCCACCATTCCCCGGAGACCACCATGCAGGCTCAAACGCAGAGCAATCTGGCCGCACGGATTCCTTCACCGCATGCTGTACCGCGGTCGTCAGCCGATCTGCCTCTCAACACGCAATCATCAACCTACCCGGCGCCCTCCCTCGCCGAATCCCGCGGCCTTGCCCACGACGCCGGGAACCTTCTCGCTGCACTCGGCCTCTACTGCGATCTCCTCAACGTCCCCGGCGTTCTGCGCCCGGAGCACCAGCACTATTCCACCGAGCTCCGCATCATCTCCGACCGCAGCGCCGCACTCATCCATCGTCTCCTGGCCGCTCCCCCCGCCAACCCACAGCAGGCGCCCCACCCCGGCAGCACCCCCATACTTCCCCACGATCTTCTTCATCGTCCCAACGCGCGAACCTCCGACCTCGCCGCCAGGACCGCCAATCACGCGGCCATGCTCCTCGGCCTCACACCCGTCCTGCGACGCATCGCCGCCGGCGCGGCGGACGTCACCGTCACCTGCCAGGTATCGTTTCCGCCCCTCGGCTTTCCTTCCGAAATCATCGAGCGCATCACCGTCAACCTCGTGCGTAACGCCGCCGAAGCCATTCGGCGCGGGCAGCCCCGCGCGTCTTCAGTTCCCTTCGCCCCTCCCGGGCAAATCCACGTCGCCCTCGCAGTCATCGCCGATCATCTCCAGCTCACCGTCGAGGACAACGGCCCCGGCATGTCCCCCACCAACGTCGAGGCCTATCTTCACCCTGAGCCCCTGCCGCTCGGCGCCAGCCACGGCCTCGGTCATCGCATCGTCCATGAGCTGGCAACCGCCAGCGACGGTCAACTCTCCATTCGCGTTCTCCCAGGCCACGGCACCGCCATCTGTCTTAAGTGGCCCATCCACGCACCCTCGCCCGCCGAGCCCTGCCCTTCAGACGTCCCCCAAAGCCTCTCTACCGCATAGACACCTCCGAGGACCTTCCCGTGCTCACCCCCAAGCTCTATTCACCCGACACCATCATGCCGCTTCCACCCGCCCCTCAACCGGCCCCGGCACCGTCCCCCTCCACCGTCTCCTGGCCTCAGTACCACTCAACCCTCCCCGTCGCGCGCAGCACCGACGCCGATCGCCTCCCTCCACTCCGCGTGCTGGTCGTCGACGACGACACCCCCATCCGCAACGCCTGCTCCGAGATCGCCACCAGCCTCGGCTTCATCACCCAGTCTGCAGACTCAGTCTCCACCGCGCGCCTCGCCCTTCAGCACAGTTCCATCGATATCCTCCTGCTCGACCTCAAGCTTCCCGGCGGCGGCGGCCTCTCCCTGCTGGAAGACATCCACGCCCACCATCCTCAAACCATCGTCATCGTCATGACCGCCTTCGCCACCGTTAACTCGGCAGTCGAATCTATGCGCACCGGCGCGGGCGACTATCTCACCAAGCCCTTTACCCTCGAAGAGCTCTCCACCACCCTCGATCGCGCCGCCCAGCGCCGCTCCTTCAACGTCGAATCCCGTCTACTTCGCGACCGCCTCCGCACCGGCGCTTCCCTGGGCAACATGGTCGGCAACTCGCCGCCCATGGAGAAGCTCTATCGCATCCTCTCCAAGGTCGCCGCAACCGCCCACCCCGTGCTCATCATCGGCGAGTCCGGCACCGGCAAGGAGCTCGTTGCGCGTTCCATCCACACCAACGGGCCCAACGCCAACAAGCCGTTCCTTCCCGTCGACTGCGGTTCCCTCGCGCCCGCCATGATCGAGGGCGAACTCTTCGGCTACGCCAAGGGTGCCGTTCCCGGAACCACTCGCGCCAAGGTCGGCCTGCTCGCTGGTATCGAGGGTGAAACCATCTTCCTCGACGAAATCGGCGAACTCCCCCTCGATCTTCAGGGCCGCCTCCACCGCGCCCTGCAGGACAAGATCGTGCGTCCCATTGGCTCCGACCAGGGCGTCCCCTTGACAGCCCGCGTCCTCGCCTCCACTACCCGCGATCTCACCCACCTCGTCGAGACCGGCCGTTTCCGCAAAGACCTCTACTTCCGCCTCAATGTCGTCACCCTTCGCATCCCCGCCCTGCGCGAGCGCCGCGGCGATATCCCCCTTCTCGCCGCGCACATCCTCGAACGCATGAAAGGCGAACACCGCCTCGCCTACACCTTCGCGGATGAAGCCCTCCACCTCCTCATGGAGTACGACTGGCCCGGCAATGTCCGCGAACTCGAGCGCGCTATCGAGCGCGCCTGCTCCCTCTCCAGCGGCCCCATCCTCCATCTCGGCGACTTTCCCACACAGATGCAGGACTACCAGTTCCACGCCCAGCAATCGCTCCAGCAATTCAATCAGGCGCTCAGCCACGACGGTGCGACCACCTTCTCCGACTCAGTGGAAACCCTCGCCGTACAGTCCATCGCCGACCTCGAAAAGCAGGCCATCCTCACCACCATCACCCAGCTCCACGGCGACAAGCTGCTCGCCGCCCGCCTCCTCGGCATCGGTAAGACCACCCTCTACCGCAAGCTCAAGGAGTACGGCCTCGGCGAAGAGCTCGCCTGACCCTCACCCAACCCCCGGAGCACTGCGCACTGATGCCAACGGCCCTTCTGCTGATCGCCCCTGAATCCGCCGCCCAACCCATCGCGGAAGCCCTCCGCTCGGAACTCCACGCTGAAGTGGAGATCTCCCCCAGCCGTCGCGCCGCCCTCACCCTCCTGCGCCGCAACGACTTCGCTCTCATCCTCATCGACGAGAGCCTCGCCTCCACCGATCTGGCCACCATCGAGCTCCTCTATGAGCACGCCGGCATCGCCCTGATCCTCGAGCTGAATCTCGCGCTCTCCAGCGCAGCGCGCATCGTCCGGCAGGCCCGCAACGCGCTCGCCCGCCGCAGCCAGGACCTTGCCACAGCCCGCACCGCCGCAACCGCCATCCTGCACAGCGAACTCAACACCACCCTCGCCAGCGTCCTGCTCGAATCGGAGCTAGCCCTCCGCAACGCTTCCCCCGCACAGGCTCCACGCCTCCGCCATCTAGTTGAACTCGCCAACCAGCTGCGCGACCGCCTCCGCGCGTAACCACCCCCTCACTCCGGGTGGCCCCATTCACGACGGCTCCATCGTCATGAGTGGGATTCGCAATTCTTTCCTCGCCCGAACAATGCACGTCCCGTGCGATCTCTCCGACCCCTATGTACAATTTCATCTGATCGCAACGACCAGACGCCGACACCCGACGGTATCGTCGAGCATCCAATAGCTGTACCGCACGAGGAGAACCATGAAGATCACCCCTGGAAAACTTGCTGGCCTTAAGGCCGTCTCCAACGAGCGCAACGTCATCGCCGCCGCAGCCATGGATCAGCGCGGATCCCTCCAGAAGTCCCTCACCAAGGAGCGCGGCGCCGCCGCCGACGGCCACGATCTCGAAGTCTTCAAAACCCTCGTCACCGAAGTCCTCACGAAGTACGCATCCGCCATCCTGCTCGACCCCGAGTACGGCCTGCCCGCCGCAAAACACCGCAACGGCAAAGGCCTCCTCCTCGCCTATGAGAAGACCGGCTACGACGCCACCACCCAGGGCCGCCTTCCCGACCTGCTCGACCTCTGGAGCGTTCGCCGCCTCGCCGAAGCCGGCGCCGACTGCATCAAGATCCTCCTCTACTACACCCCCTTCGACCAGCCCCGCATCAACGACATCAAGCACGCCTGGGTCGAGCGCATCGGCGACGAATGCCGCGCCCACGACATCCCCTTCTTCCTCGAGTGCGTCGGCTACGATGAGCATGGCGGCGACGAAAAGGCCATCGAGTTCGCCCGCAAAAAACCCTCCGTCGTCTCCGGCTCCATGAAAGAGTTCTCCAAGCCCCGCTACTGCGTCGACGTCCTCAAAGTCGAGGTCCCCATCAACATGGAATACGTCGGCGGCACCCAGTCCAACAAGGGCCAGACCGCTTACACCCGCGCCGAAGCCCTCGACCTCTTCCGCTCCGCCGCCGCCGAAACCACCCTGCCCTTCATCTATCTCTCGGCCGGCGTCTCCAACCCAGTCTTCATCGAAACCCTCCAGCTCGCCGGCGAATCCGGCGTGGCTTTCAACGGCGTCCTCTGCGGCCGCGCCACCTGGAAAGACGGCATCGCCATCTACGCCAAACAAGGCGCCGAAGCCTTCCGCAAGTGGCTGGAAACCACCGGCGTAGAAAACATCCAGAACGTCAACAAGGCCCTCGAAACCGCCAGCCCCTGGACCTCAAAGGTCACCCCCGTCTAACCGAACCACACGCAATCAGAGGGCGAGTACACTGGGCGCAACATGCTTCGTGTCCTCGCCCTCACTCTTTGCCTCTCCCTTCCTGCTGCCGCCCAAACCTTCACCCCGACCCAATCCAAGCTAGACACTGACACCGCCGAGCTCCGCTACGACGACCTAGCCCTCGACCTGGCCGCCACCCCGCCCGGCCCCACCCACGATCTCTTCGCCGGCGTCCTCGCCGACCGCACCAACCACCTCGACGACGCCATCACTCTCCTCACCCCCCTGGCCTCCGACACCAGCCTCTCCCCCACCCGCCTCGCCCTCGTCCTCGGCTCTCTCGCCGACGCCAACCTCAAGCTCTTCCGCTACGCCCAGGCCTCTGCGCTCTACACCCGCCTCCTCACCGAAGCCCCCTCCGGCCTCTCCCCCGCCCTCCTCAAAGACGACCAGGACGACGCCGACACCATCAAGCTCCTCCTCGACGCCCCACCCCAAACCATCGACATCAACGCCCCCGGCACCACCCTCACGGACATCCCCACCCACAGCGATCACCTCAAGTCCATCACCGCCGACCTTACTGTCCACAACATCACCGCTCCCTGGATCCTCGACACCGGCGCAAACTTCTCCGTCGTCTCCGAGTCCTTCGCCCGCCAGCTAGGCCTCACCCTCAGCACCGGCGTCGCTCACACCCAGGGAGCCACCGGCGCAGAAAATCCCCTCCGCGTCGCCATCCTCGACACCCTCCCCATCGGCACAGCCACCCTCCACAACGTTGTCCTCCTCGTCCTGCCCGACGCCAACCTCACCATCCAGTCCGGCTGGAAATCCCATGTCATCCCCGCCATCCTCGGCTACCCCGTCTTCCAGGCCCTCAGCGTCATCCGCTTCACGCACGACCACCACTTCCAGGCTGGCCCAACCCTCCCCCTCACCGGCGACTCCTCGCCCATCTACATGGAGAAACTCAACATCCTATTCTCCGCCCGCACTCACAACCTCTCCCGCCCCTTCCTCTTCGACTCCGGCGCCGACGCCACCACCTTCTTCCTCCCCTACTACCGCGAGTTCACCGCCGACTTCCTCCACGAAAAGCAAGGCACCCGCAACGGCTACGGAGCCGGCGGCACCTCCACCGACCAGGTCTTTATCCTCGACCACGTGGACCTCGAGCTGGCCAACCGCATCATCGACCTTCAACACATCGCCGTCTTCAAAAACCCCCAGAACACCCTCTCTGACGAGTACGAAGGCTCACTAGGCCGCGACTTCATCTCCTCCCTCGACAGCCTAACCCTCGACCTAATCCACGACCGCGTCTACCCCGGCAGACCCCGCAACTAACTACGACGAGCAGCCGCCGTTGTCGTTGTCGTTGCCTTCGGCTTCGCCCTTGCCTTTGCCTTTCTTTGACAGTTTCTGAAAAATTGTCATTCTGAGCACAGCGAAGAACCTGCTTTCTCCCGTTCTTGCCCTTGTCCTTCTTTCTGTAATTCCCTCCGGGAATCTACTGTTCCTCTCGCTCCATTTGCGTGGCGAAGCGTGGCAACCTTTGCGCCCTTTGCGTCAAAGCCTTTGCTGTTCTTTCTTTCTGCCTCCCACCCGATTCCTGCTGCTCGCTTATCCCACCCTTGCCAATCTCCCCACTCCCCCATACTCTTGCTGAAACCCTCATGCGCCCTCTCAGCCGAGCACTGTCCGCCCTCCTCCTCTTCGCGCCCCTCGCCGCAGCCCAAACCTACACCCCAAAAACCATCCGCGTAGATGCGCCCCCCGCCGTCGACACCGCCGAAGCTCTCCGCATCGCCGCCCTCCCCGCCAACGCTCCTCTCACCAAGCAACAAATCGAAGCCGCCCTCCAACGCATCGCCGACACCGGCCTCTTCTCCGACGTCGGCTACACCGTCGACGCCGCCGCCCTCGTCATCAAGCTCACTCCCTCAGCCAGCAGCCAGCTCCAGCCCGCACACTTCTCCAACTTCGTCTGGTGGCAGCCCGCCGAACTCGAATCCCTCCTCGAAGCGCGTGTGCCCGGCTACCACGGCCAACTTCCCCTAGCCGGCACGCTCACCGACCAGGTCAAAGCCGCGCTCGTCTCCCTCCTCCACACCAAGGGCATCGACGCCACTGTCGACGCCCACCAAAATGGCTTCTCCGCAGACTCCGTCACCCTCAGCATCGTCAGCCCTTCCATCGTCATCGGCGACCTCCAGCTCCACAACGCCCTCCCTGCCCTTCTCCCCCAACTCAAATCCGTCCAGCATCGCCTCCACGGCGAAGACTTCGACATCGCCGAAACCACAAAGACCGTTCAGGACAGCGTCAACGACGTCTACAGGAACGCCGGCTACCTCGCAGTCGACACCAGCGCCCCCACAACCTCCGCCCCCCGCAAAGACCTCCTCACCTACGCCGTCGATCTCTCCTCCACCATCACCCCCGGCGACATCTTCCACATCGCTACCATCACCATCCACGCGCAGCCGCCCCTCTCCGAGGCCGACCTCGCCAAGGCCGCCAACATCAAGCCCGGCGACGTTGCCTCACCCGCGGCCCAGCGCCTCGCCAGCGGCGAGATGCAACTCGCCTACGAGAACCAGGGCTACTTCGACGCCAAAGCCCTCTTCACTCTCCACCAGGACAACCAGGCCCACACCGTCGAATACGCCTACACCTTCGTTCCCGGCGATCTCTACCACTTCGCCTCCATCGACACCTCCGCTCTCGCCCTCGATCAGCAAGCCGCCTTCGCCCGCACCTTCACCGTCGCCCCCGGCGCCCTCGCCGATGCCCATCTTCGCGCCGCCATCCATCAGGCCCTGCAGTCTCTCAACCTCGGTTTCCCCGTCACCCCTGTCATGGTCCCAGACCCTTCAACTCACACCCTAAAAATTGTCCTCAAGACCTCTGCCTCCAAGACCAAATAACCCATCACCGGAGTTCCCTTTGCGATCCTTCCGAGTCCTCGCCGCCCTCCTCCTCCTCGCCCCCCTTGTCGCGCAGGCCCAGTACTCCATCGCCAGCGTCACCTTCCGGCACGCCGACCCCTACGCACCCGCCGAGCTCCTCGCCGTCTCCGGCCTCAAGCCCGGCCAGCTCCTCAACAACGACTCCCTCGCCAACGCCGCCCAGCGCCTCCTCAACACTGGCCTCTTCGCCGACGCCACCATCAACTATGGCAACAGCGCCCGCGCCCGCGCCATCGTCGTCGACGTTAGCCCCATCCCGCTCGACCAGCTCCTCCCCGCCAGCTTCGAAAACTTCGTCTGGTTCACCCCCGAAGAACTCACCGCCGGCATCCACGCCCAGGTCCCCCTCTACCGCGGCGTAGCATCTGACGCCGGCTCCCTCCCCGACGACATCCAGGCCGCCCTCCAGCAAATGCTCGCCGCCAAAGGCATCACCGCCTCCATCTCCCACGCCATCGCCGAGCCCACCAACCTTCAGCCCCACCGTGTCGTGAACTTCAGCATCGACCAGCCCTTCGTCCGTCTCGGCACCCTGCACCTCTCCATGGTTGCCCCGACCGGCGCCTCTGCAACGCTCTCTCCTGGCCTCCAGCAGGCAGCCAACGCCGCCACCCGTCATCCCTTCAACGAAGGGCTCACTGGCATCAATCTCTCCAGCATCCTCCTCGACCCCTTTCGCCGCGCAGGCTACGTCCAGGCTTCGCTCGACAACATCGAGCGCACCGTTGCCCCCGCACCCGCCGACGCTAACGCCAACGCCAGCGCCTTCCTCGTCACCTACACCGCGCGCATCGTCACCGGCGACCCGTACAAAATCTCCACCCTCACCTGGAACCCCACGCCCCTCTACTCCGCCGCCGACTTCGCCCGCGACAACAAACTCCACCCCGGCGATCTCGCCAATGAATCCGACCTCGCCAAAACCGAAGCCGCCATCTCCAAGGCCTATCTCCTGCAGGGCTACCTCGACGTCTACGTCCTCTCCCATCCCGTCCCCGACGCCACCGCCCACACCGTCGCCTACACCTTCGAACCCGTCCCCGGCGAAATCTACCGTCTCAAGACCGTCAACGTCACCGGCCTCTCCCCGCAAGCCCTCCAGCAATTCAACGCCGACTGGCCCATGAAGCCCGGCGATCCCTACAGCGACCAAGCCGTCAACGCCTTCCTCGCCAAACACATCGCCCAGCCGCCCTTCCAGCCCTACGGCGCCGGCTTCAAAGCAGTAGGCGACCCCGCCACCCACGAGGTCGACCTAACCCTAACCTTCACCCCCAATAACCCCCACTAGCCCCACCAATCTCCCTGACAACTGAGAACTGACAACGCCTCAGAACCCCGACGGCCTCTCCCCCGCCACGCCAAACGCGCGCTCCATCGCCATCCCCGCCTCAACAATCGTTCCCTCATCAAACAGCCGTCCCACCAGCGACACCCCGTGCGGCACCCTTCTCGGCTTCGCAAACTTCATCACCGGGTTCTTCGGGTCTGGAGCCCAGTCACTGCGCGCCTCGCTCACCTCCACAAACCCCGCCCTTAGCGTCAACGACGGATGCCCCGTAAAATTCGTAATCACCAAAAATTCATCGCGCAGACTCGGCACCAGCAACAAATCCACGCTACTCATCACCCGCTCCATCTCCACAGCCACCATCCGCCGCAGCCGATCCGCCTGCACAAAGTCCACCGCACTCAAAAACCGCGACTGCCGAAACGTATTCGGCCACGCATCCGGCACCTGCATCTTCAACTCATCGACCTGATGGTTCAGCGTGATCTCCTCAAACGCCGCCGCACTCTCCGCAAACAAAATAATGTTCAGCGAGTCATAAGGCCAATCCGGTAGCGACACCTCCACCGGCACCATCCCCAACTTCTTCACCGTCTCCAGCGCAGCGCGATCAACATCTGTAGCAGGAGCCGTCTTCATCCACTCCGGAAAATATCCCACCTTCAGCCCCACCACACTCTTCCCCGCATGAAACCGCAACCCCGCCGGAATACAAGCCACATCCTTCTCATCCGGCCCCTTGATCGCCTCCAGCACAAGCATCGTGTCCTTCACCCCGCGCGCCATCACCCCCAACTTGTCGCACGTCCAGCTAAGCGTCATCGCGCCAGTCCGCGGCACGCGCCCAAACGTCGGCCGCAAACCCGTCACCCCATCGCGCATACTCGGCGACACAATCGACCCCTGCGTCTCCGACCCAATCGCGAAACCCACCAGCCCCGCCGCCACCGCGGCACCCGGCCCCGCGCTCGACCCCGATGCCCCTTCATCCTGATTCCAGGGATTCTTCGTCTGCCCCCCAAACCAAACATCATTCAACGCCAACGCCCCCAAACTCAACTTCGCCACCAGCACCGCCCCCGCCTCATTCAACCGCTTCGTCACGGTCGCATCCTCCACCGGCACGCGATCCCGAAACGGCTCAGCCCCCCAAGTCGTCTTGATCCCCGCCGTATCCAGCAAATCCTTAGCCCCCCAGGGAATCCCATGCAGCGGCCCGCGATATTTCCCCGCAGCAATCTCCGCATCGGCGGCCCGCGCCTGCGTCAGCGCATGTTCCCGCGTCAGCGTAATCACGCAATTCAGCTCCTTGTTGAACCGCTCCAGCCTCTCCAGATAAATCCCCGTCAACCGCTCTGAAGTAATCGCCTTTGCCTCAATCCATCGCGACAACAACGCCACCGGAGCAAATGCAATGTCCTCATCCTTCGCCGGCAACGGCACTGCCTTCGGAAGTGGCCCCACAGCATAGCCAAGCACTCCCATCGGCTCACTCTTGTCCCACGCCACCCCCTGCACCTTCGGCATCAGCGGATTCCACACCGTAGCCGGCGCGACGTCATATCCAATCGCCAGCTTCCGAGGCCCCACCCGCCTCTCATACACCGCGGCCATCGACTGCCGCCAGTTCCCTGCAGCCTCCGCCAGATCCTTCCCCGACATCTCCACCTGCACCAGCTTCTCCGCCTGCACAAACGTCTCCACCGAAACCTCCGGCCCCGTAACCGGCGCCGTCCCAAACGCCCCAGGAGCACCCGGCGTACTAGGAATCTGAGGCCCCACCGGAACCTGCGGCCCAGCAGCCTGTGGCGTCTGCCCGCCCGACGCCTTCGCAACCATCGCCGCCCCCACCAACCCCATCGAACCCTTCGCCAAAAACTCTCTCCGTGAACGCGCCATCCCAACCTCCCTTAACCGTCTTCAGCAAAATAACCGTGCAGCCAGATATATCACCCCACCCTCTCCCTCGCCCCATCGTTTGTCCTCCTTCGCCAAGCGCCGAGGATCTGCTTCAACCCTTACCCCGCCTTCCACCAAAATTTCTCGCACCACCTGTCGAATTCCCCTCCAGCCGTTCGACTATAACGTGAAGGCAGCCAAAACGCCTCGCTCGAAACCACCCAGGAGAAACACCATGCCGCAGTATCTCGTCGCCGTCCAGCACCCCGTCAACTACGACCCATCCACCGAAAGCGAAGCCATGATCAACGATATTCACGCCCTCAACCAGGAAATGGACGCTGCCGGTGCCAGGCTCTTCGCCGGCGGCCTCACCCCGCCCAGCAGCGCGCGCTCGCTGCGCAAGCAGCCCGACGGCAAAGTCCTCGTCACCGACGGCCCCTACCTCGAAACCAAGGAGCTAGTTGGCGGCTTTTGGATCCTCGAAGCCGCTAACTTGGACGAAGCCCTGGAGTGGGCCCGCAAGGCCGTCCTCGCCTGCCGCGCTTCCGTCGAGGTCCGTCCCTTCCTGCGCGTCAGACCCGACTGACCAACGCAACGGAAATCATTCTCCCGCAATCAGGCGTCATTCCATCCCCGGAGGGAAACCATGCGTAAAAAGAAAGTTCACGCAATCGCAATCAAAAGCTTCGCGCTGCTTCTTGTGCTCGCTATGGCTTGCCGCGCAAGAGCACAGGATGCCGCCACGACGCCCTACCCGAAGATGGCCCCCATCGACCAATACCTCATGACGGACCAGGCTGCAGAAATGGCCCTCGCCCGCACCGCAGCGCCAGACTCTATCTCCCGCGATGCAGAGGTGCAGGTCCTCACACGCCATGGCTTCGAGACAGTCGTCAAAGGCAAAAACGGTTTCGTCTGTTTCGTCGGCCGTGGCTGGACAGCCGCTCCCGATCCAGACTTCTGGAATCCCAAAGTGCGCGTCCCCATGTGCGTCAATGCGCCCGCCGCGCATTCCTACCTGGTGCGCGTCACCAAGGAAACGGAGTGGGGCCTCGCGGGCCACACGCAAGCCCAGATCAACCAAGCCATCCCCGCTGCCCTCGCCAAAAAAGAACTGCCGCCCATGGAACCCGGAGCCATGTGCTACATGATGGGAAACCAAGGGTACGGCGGCGACGTCGCCCCTCACTGGCCCTCCCATCTCATGTTTTTCTACTCGGACACCGACCCCGTAATCTGGGGAGCGAATCTGCCCGGCTCCCCCATCATCGCGGTTGCCGATCCAACCGAGCATCTCACGCAGTTCGTAATCCCTGTCGCACATTGGGCCGACGGAACGGAATATCACGCCGACTCCGCCTCCGAGCACCATCACCACTAAGGATAAAATCTGTCGCGTGGTCCCCGCGCAGAGCGCTATTCTGAAGAACCCTGAAAGGAGACTTCGTACCATGGCAAAACTCGTATATGGACTGAGCCAGTCTTTGGACGGCTACGTCGACCATCAGAAATTCAGGCCAAGCCCGGAACTCTTTAGCCACTTCTTCGAGCATGTGCGCAGCCTGACGGGCACAGTGTACGGTAGCCGCACGTACGAGATCATGCGTTATTGGGAGGAAGACCTTCCGGACTGGGGCGCGCGGCAACGCGACTTCGCGGCGGTGTGGCGCAAAATGCCAAAGTGGGTCGCGTCGCGTTCGTTGAAGTCGGTCGGACCCAACGCTACCCTTGTCCAGGATGACCTCGAGTCGGTGATACGCCGGCTGAAGGCTGAGCTGCCCGGCGAGATTGCAGTCGCCGGACCCGACCTGGCTGGAAGCCTGACCAACCTTGGTCTTATCGATGAGTATCGACTCTACCTGCTCCCCATCGTGATCGGTAGCGGCACGCCATTCTTCTCCGGCCCCCGCCCGCCGCTCCATCTCGTCGCCACCGATCGAATAACCGAGGATGTGATTCGGTTGACCTACGTTCCTGCAGCAGGGGAGTAGCCGCGCCGACACAAACAAAAAGGCCGGGGATATCCCCCGGCCTCTCTCACAGCTCTAAGCCCTAAGCGTTAGCGGCTTCCGCCTCAGCCTTTGCGGTATCCGCTTCTGCCTTGGCCACTTCATTCTCGGCATCCTTGGCCGCCTTCAGAGCCGCAATGTCGCGCTCCTTCTTGGCTTCCGCAGAGTTCCGGCCCAGCTCATCGGCCATCTTCTCGGTCGTGAACGCCTCAATGACGTCGCCAACCTTGATGTCCTTGAACCCGGCCAGATCAATACCGCACTCAACACCTGAGCGCACCTCGGACACATCGTCCTTGAACCGCTTGAGCGACGAAATCTTGCCCTTCCAGACCTCTTCGCCGTCACGCAGCACGCGCACCTGGTTGTCGCGCCGGATCAGACCATCGGTCACCTGCGAGCCCGCAATCTGGCCAACCTTGGTGATCTTGAAGACGTTGATCACGGTAGCGCGGCCAGCGTAGTTTTCCTTGAATACCGGCTCGAGCAGTCCATACATCGCCTTCGTAATCTGGTCCTGCAACTCGTAAATAATCGAGTGCAGCCGGATCTCGACGTTCTCGCGCTCCGCAACATCGGTAGCCTTGCGGTCCGGCCGAACGTTGAACCCGATGACGACCGCATTCGAAGCCGAAGCCAGCAGGATGTCCGACTCGGTAATAGCGCCAACACCCGAGTGCAGCACCTTCACCCGAACCTTCTCGGTCGACATTCTCTGCAGCGAATCGGCCAGCACCTCGACCGAACCCTGCACATCGCCCTTGAGGATGAGGTTGAGATCCTTGACGCCCGCCTGCTTGATCTGCTCCGCCAGGCCTTCCAGCGAAACCCGCGAGCTCTTCGCCAGCTGCGCCTCGCGCTCCTTCATCTTGCGGTACTGCGCAATGCCCTTGGCCTTGTCGCGGTCCGCCATCACTAGGAACGTATCGCCTGCATCGGGAATGCTCTCGAGACCGAGGATCTCGACAGGAGTCGACGGTCCAGCTTCCTTGATCTCCTGCCCGCGATCGTTGAACATCGCGCGCACCTTACCAAACGTGTTGCCGACAATATAGCTATCGCCAGTCCGCAGCGTTCCATTCTGCACGAGAATGGAAGCCACAGCACCGCGTCCACGATCCAATTTCGCTTCGATGACCGTACCAACCGCGGGACGTTCAGGCGTAGCCTTTTGCTCGTTCACATCGGCAACCAGGCAGATCATCTCTTCCAACTGGTCGAGATTCAGCCGCTTCTTAGCCGACACTTCCACGAACTCCGTGTCGCCGCCCATCGACGTAGCCTGCACGCCGCGCGCAGCCAACTGGTTCATCACACGGCTGGGATCAGCCTCCGGCTTATCGATCTTGTTCACCGCCACGATGATCGGCACCTTCGCCGCACGTGCGTGATCAATCGCCTCGAGCGTCTGCGGCATCACGCCGTCATCCGCAGCAACCACCACCACGACGATGTCCGTGATCTTCGCTCCACGGGCACGCATGCGCGTAAACGCCTCGTGACCAGGAGTATCGAGGAACACGATCTCGCGTCCAAACGCAGGAGAATCCGGCTTCGTGATCTTGACCTTGTACGCGCCAATGTGCTGCGTGATTCCGCCAGCCTCACCAGCCGCCACATCGGTCGACCGGATCGCATCCAGCAGCGACGTCTTACCGTGATCCACGTGGCCCATAATCGTAACCACCGGCGCACGCACCACCTCGATCATGTTGGACGTATCTTCCAACAAGCCCTCGATAGCCTCGTTCTCCAGCTGCTCTTCAACCGAGATGACGGTAGCGTCAGCGCCAAACTGACGCGCCACTTCCTTCACCAGCTCGCCGTCCAGCGACTGGTTCACCGTCACCATCACGCCCTTCATCAGCAGCGTGGCGATCAGATCCTTACCGCGAACATCCAGCTTCTCGGCCAGGTCCTTCACCGAGATGCCTTCCGTCACGGTAATCGTCTTTGTAATCGGCACATCGCCCTGCGGAATCTGCGGCCCGCCAAAGCGCGGCACGCTGTATCCCTTGAGCGCGACTTCCTTGTTCTTCTCGTAGCGCGGAGCGCCGCGACCACGCTGTCCAGCGCGAACCGGACGGCTCGGTCCCGGAGCCTCGCCCGGAGCAGGCATCAACCCGCCCGGAGCAGCTCCTGGCCGATTCCCAAACCCAGGTCGTGCCGCGCCAAAGCCCGGTCGCGGAGCAAAGCCCGGTCCACCCGGACCACCACCCGTTCCGCCCGGAAACGTCCTCGTCGGATGCATCGGCCGGCGAGCGCCTGGAGCCGTTCCCGGCCCCATTCCCGGTCGCGAACCAGGTCCACCAGGACCGCCCGAAGGATTGTTCCCCTGGTATCCCGGCCTCGGCCGCTGAAAGATAGGCGTCCGCGGTCCACCCGGAGGCGGCGCAGGCGCACTGTACGTAGGACGAGGTCCCGTCTGCGGCATCACCACGCGCCGCGGGGCCGGAACATTCGCAGCCGGCGCCGCAGGAGCTGCATCAACCGGCGCTGGTGGAGCAGCAGGCTCTGCAACCGGAGCAGCTGCTGCAACCGGGGCCGCTGCTGGAGCTGGCGCCGTAGGCGCAACCGCCGCGGGCTTCACCACCACCGGCTCAGCCGGAGGCACCGCCGCAACAGCCGGAGGAGTCGTCCCCGCAGGCGGCCGAGCCACTACCGGTCCGCTGACCGGACGGCTCGCGATCGCGGGCGGCGGAACTACGTAATTCGGCGCTGCAGGCCGTGGAATCGGAACAATGCGCCGCGGAGCTGGTGCCGCAGGCGGCGCAGCAGCCACAATTGGAGCCACCGCCGCCGGAGCCGCAACATGCGCCGTGGGTGCCGGTGCCGCTGGGGCTGCCGAAGCTGGCCGCGCCACAACGGGCGGACGGTTCGCCGGAGGTGCCACCGTCACCGCTGGCCGCGGCGGAGGCGCCGAACGCGCTGCCGTCTCTGCCTGCTTGCGCTCTAAAATCGCCTTCAGCGCATCGCCCGGCTTCGAGACGTGCGAAAGATCAAACTTGGGCTTGGTGTCAACAGGCGCCACGCGGGACGCACCCGAGCGCCCTCCCCGCTGGAAGTAGCCGCGCACCTTCTCGGCTTCATCCTCTTCGATGGAGCTTGAATGCGTCTTCTTCTCGGTGACGCCAACCGCCGTAAGAGCATCCAGAATGGACTTGCTCTTGACCTCTAACTCACGTGCAAGATCGTTGATGCGAACTTTGCTCATCTATCCCTTTGTACGGGCTTGCGTTCTCCGCTCAGCCCCTTTTGTTCCACTGCGCACTTAGCTGTTCATATCAGCCTCAATCGAAGGTGGAGTTCGTTCAAGGCTATTATCCCTTGAATCGGTTAACTTTTCAGCCGTTTGGCCGGGTTTTACAGCGATTTTAGAAATACCAACCAAAACTCCGCCGAACACGACCGTCCTAATCACGGTCGCGCTCGCCGTCGTCGATTCCTTCATCCGAGACTTCCTGGGCCTGGTCGACCAGCTCGTCCACGGTGTCGTTATCCAGTTCAATGCCCGCTTCGCGAGCGTCGTTGTCGTCATTCGCGTCGATGTCTGAGGATTCATCCTCGGCCTCCGCGATATCCTCGGCTGAAAACTCACTGACTTCTTCCGCTGAGCCCGCATCGGCTGCCTGCCCAGCAAGAATCTCTTCCGGCGAATTAGTCATGGAATGCACCTCATCTCCCGCCTCATCGGATGCAGCCGCTGCCGCAATGGCTTCTTCGCCAACAACAAGAGCCGGGTCCGAAGGCACCGGAACGGGACGCTCCTCACCCTCTTCGTACTGTCCGAAGTAGTGCCGTACCGCGACCGCGATCTTTTCGACTGTCTTCTCGCCAATGCCCGGAATCTCGCTCAGCTCTTCGGCAGTCATATCGGCCAGTGCCTCGACGGTCGTAATGCCCGCCGCAATCAGCTTCTCCATCACCGAATCGCCCAGCTCGACAACCTGCTCGATCGGCGTCGACGGTCCGCCGCCCATGGCCTGCATCTGCTGCTCGACCTCCTGGCGCTTCTCCTCTTCGCTCTTGATGTCGATCTTCCACTGCAGCAGCTTCGCCGCCAGCCGAACATTCT
>Ga0302226_10000146_pt1 | contig 64811 bp, 70 predicted proteins | sample II_Palsa_E3_3_FD_193524 | JGI IMG/M metagenome (GOLD analysis project Ga0302226, IMG submission 193524) | Peat permafrost microbial communities from Stordalen Mire near Abisko, Sweden - II_Palsa_E3_3 | ecosystem: Environmental > Terrestrial > Soil > Palsa > Peat permafrost | place: Sweden...
ACCCACAAAGGGCGAGGGCGGCGTCATGCTCCTTGCGAATACGCAAAGTATTCGCCGCGTCCCATTCCTTGCCCTCGCCCTTTGTGGGTGGCAACGCAAGCCCATTATTAGCGTGAACAGGCCCTAGATAATACCGAACAGTCCGGGAACCGCCGGCCGCCATCCAGTCTTACAACATCCTTGCCCGCACTCGGGCCGACAGCATATCCAACACCGATACCACCGCGATCACCATCAGCATCACGGCGCAGGTCTGCGCATATTCAAACGAGCGAATCACGTCGTACAGCACCACCCCGATACCGCCCGCCCCTATCATGCCCAGCACCGTGGCTGAACGCACATTCGACTCAAAGCGATAAAGCGCGTAGGAAATCCATAAAGGCATTACCTGAGGCAGTACGCCGTAGATAATGCAGTCTATCGTGCGCGCACCGGTGGCGCGCACACCTTCCACCGGCCGCGGATCGATGGCTTCGACCGCCTCGGCAAATAGTTTGGCCAAAATGCCGGTGGTATGCACCCATAACGCCAACACGCCGGCAAAAGGGCCCAGACCTACCGCCACGATAAACAGCATGGCAAAAACCATTTCATTAATCGCGCGACAGGCATCCATCAAACGGCGCATGGGCTGATACAACCACCAGGGCGCGACATTCGACGCCGACATCAGCCCGCAAGGCACGGCGCAGATCAATGCCAGCACCGTGCCCCACAAGGCCATATGCACGGTGGCAATCATCTCTTGCAGATAGATGCGCCAGTCGTGAAAATCGGGCGGAAAAAAATCCCGGGCAAACTCTTTCATATTGCCGGCATCGCGCCATAAATCCAGCGGCCGCATATCGGCGCCCTTCCAGGCCCACGCCAGCAGCGCAAACAAACCGGCCCAGGCGAATAAGGCAAACATGCCGCGTTTGGGTGGCATGACGGTAAGCGGCATATCCACTTTACTGGGCACCCGTTTTCGCCAACGCCGCCAGTTGTGCATCGATTTGCGCGATCTGGGTTTTCTTTTGCTCCGGATCCAGATGATCGTCGCTTTGCAGTTTGAGTTTGCTTTGGAACAAACTTAACTGGCGTACCGAATCGAGTTGCGCATCGCTTGAGGCTCGAAAGCCGCTCCATTTATAAATCGCAAACAACACATCGCGGCCATGCTGGGTATTGCCGTAGTTAAGAAAGAAATCCCGCAGTTTGGTCTTCGTCGCTTGCGGCAAATCTTTGCGCCAGACCAAGGGATCGGAAGGGATTAAAGGCGAAGTCCATAACACCCGCACTTGCGCGGCTTTCTCGGGATGGTCGGCTTTCAATTTATCCAACACATCGGTATTGACCGTGGCCACATCGAGTTGATTATTGATGGTCGCCAGCAAGTTGCTTTCGTGGTTGGACGAGCGCAAAGTCTTGAAGAAGGTTTGCGGGTTGATGTTGTTTTTTGCAAAAATATAATACGAAGGCACCAGCGTGCCCGAAGTCGATTCGGGGTCGCCGATACCGAAGTTGATCTTGCTGCCGTTCTTCAACACATCGTCCAGGGTCTTGTAGGGGCCGTTGATATTGGTAATCAGCAGCGAGTTATATCCGACCGAGCCGCCGGTATAGACCACCTGGGCGAAGACTTCGCCATCGGCACGGTCGACCGCTTCAATCGCCGATTTATTGCCGTACCACGCAAGCTGGACTTTATTAAACCGCATGCCTTCGATCACGCCTGAATAGTCAGTCGCAAAAAATGGATCGACGGTCAGACCCGTGGCCTTTTCCATGTCGGCGATCAAGGGTGCCCAGTTCTGCTTCAGCACCGAACTTGAGTCGGTGGAAATGATGCCGAAACTGATTTCCTGCGCGCCGGCGTCAGCGCTAAATAGCGCGGTCGAAATAGTGAGAGAAGCAGCGGCTGCGGCCAGCAAGCATTGGACTATTTTCATGGGATCCCCGAAAAAATCATGACACGATAAACAAGCATGTTTGGCTGAAACAGCGGCCGGCTTTATGAGGCGCGTCGCGCAAATCTGGGGCGCGCCGCCGGACGAGGTTCAACCTTGGCGCTCCAACTGGCCTCATTGCCCGGCATGGCCGATACCGCGGGCGATACAGCGGGTAATTCCGCGCTCATGGAGGCGGCGCCACGCTGGGTCCCAACCTCGGCCTCAAGCCCGGTTCGCGGCGTGGCATTTTGCTCAAGCTCGTTCAGTGCTGCGGGCGCCAGCAGTTCCTCGGCGTCGCTACCGTATAAGTGCCGCAGCAAGTGGGGGGTGAGGGCCGACGACGGGCCGTCATAAACCACGTGGCCGCGATGCAGCGCGATCGTGCGGGCGCAATATTTCATGGCGAAATCGACCTGATGCAAGGACACCAGCACCGTCAAGCCATGTTCACCATTGAGGCGCTTGAGCAGATCCATGACTTTGCGTGCCGACTCCGGGTCCAGCGAGGCAATCGGTTCGTCGGCCAGAATGATTTTGGCGCGCTGGATCAAGGTCCGGGCCAGTGCCGCGCGTTGTTGCTGGCCGCCCGATAAGGTGCCCGCGCGCCGGTACGCCAATTCGCCGATGCCGACTTCAGCCAGCGCAGCCAAAGCCTGCGCTTTTTCCTCATGGGTAAACAGGAACAACAGGCTGCGCCAGAGCGGCACACGCGATAGGGTCCCGGTCAGGACATTGGTGATGACGGACAGGCGATTCACCAGATTAAATTGCTGAAACACAAAACCCAGATCGGTACGGATACTGCGCACTTCGCGCACGATGCGTCCGTCGCGCTGAATCGGCCGCCCCAGAATGTCAATGTAGGAAGGCTGCGGGTCGGATTGGATAAAACCGGCAATATGCCGCATCAAGGTCGACTTGCCGGAACCGGAAGCGCCGATCAGCGCCACCATTTCACCGGGTGCGATGCGCAAGGCCACCTCATCGAGCACCTTGCGGCCGCCGTCAAAAGTTTTGCTTAAGCGCTCGATACGAATGGCATCGTCCACACAGCCTCGCCTGGTTTGAAACCTCGAAAAGCAACGGAATTGTTGCTTAGCGTGGAGTCTAGGAAGACTTGATGACGATGTGGTGAACGTCGCATGACGTCTAGATGACTTGGCGTTGTGCCGCCACCGGATTTGTCTCCAGAGGATCAGGCAAGGTCCGCTGGACGGGCGTTTCGGGGCGAATAGCAGCACCCGGCCGCCGCCGTTGCGATCGGCCTGAAATGCCGGGCCAGCCGAAATAAAGAGGGGTCAAGCCGGTATTTTCTACGTCAATCGCAAATTATTCACCATCGAATTCACAGACGGTAAATAGCGGCAAGCCCGATTCCCGCAGACGGTGTGAACCGCCCAACCCCGGCAAATCGATAATCGCGGCGGCTTCGACGATCTCCGCGCCTAATTTTTCCAGCAGGATTTTGCCGGCCATCATGGTGCCGCCGGTCGCGATCAAATCGTCGACCAGCACGATGCGGTCGCCGGGCTTACAGGCGTCGGCATGAATTTCCACCGTGGCATGGCCATATTCAAGCTGGTAAGACTCGGAAACCGTCTCAAACGGCAACTTGCCTTGTTTGCGGATCGGGATAAAACCCAGGCTCAGTTCATAGGCCAGGATCGGGCCGATGATAAAACCGCGCGCGTCGAGGCCGGCGATGTAATCGAGATCGCTGTCGATATAACGTTGGACCATGACGTCGATCAGGATGCGCAAGGCCCGACGGTTCTGGAACAGAGGCGTGATATCGCGAAACATGATGCCGGGTTTGGGCCAATCCGGCACGGTACGGATCGTCTGCTTTAAAAATTCGGCGGGGTCGATAGCTTGATTTAGCAGTACGGAGGACATCGGGAACCACTCCTTGAACGATGACGGCCCGGGCAGGCCGCAAGCATCGTGACTTATTGATTGAGCTGCTTGATTCAGTTATTTGATTCCGCGAGCGCGCGGCGCACCCGGGTCAATGGGGCTTCGGCTTTGCCCAGGGCCTCGGGCAAACCCCGCAGCACCACGATATCGTTGGCCCGCAGGCGGGTTTCCACCCCCGGCTCCACGCCCCGGATGCCGTGGCGGCGAATTGCAGTCACCTCGACCCCCAGCGCGGCCAGCCCCAGTTCGCCCAGGGTCATGCCCACCGCCTCGGCCCGCTCGCTGATCGGCACCGACTGCAGACGGACTTGTTCATGGTCGATGTCGTCGTCGGTATCATCCGCGCCGCGAAAATAACCGCGCAACATGCTGTAGCGCGCGTCGCGCATTTCCTCGACGCGGCGCACCACGCGGCGCATCGGGATGCCCATCAGCACCAGGGTGTGCGAGGCCAGCATCAGGCTGCCTTCGATAATCTCCGGGATCACTTCGGTGGCGCCGGCAGCCAGCAATTTTTCCATGTCCGTATCGTCGACGGTACGCACGATCACCGGCAAGGTCGGCTCCAGCTCGTGGATATGGTGCAGGATCTTGATCGAGGCCGGCGTACTGTCGGCTGTAATCGCCACCGCCGAGGCGCGATGGATGCCGGCCGCCACCAGCGATTCGCGCCGCCCGGCGTCGCCAAATACCACCGACTCGCCCGCCGACGCGGCCTCGGCCACGCGATCGGGGTCCAGGTCGAGCGCCACGTAGGACAGGCCTTCCTGCTCCAGCATGCGTGCCAGATTCTGGCCGCTACGGCCGTAACCGCAAATAATCACATGCCCGCTGGTCTTGATACTCTGGGTGGCGATACGCGTCATTTGCAGCGACTGCCTGAGCCATTCCGTCGACGAAATACGCATCACGATACGGTCGGCGTTTTGTATCAGGAACGGCGCAATCAACATCGACAACAACATGGATGCCAGGATTACCTGGATCCACTCCGGGTCGACCAGCCCCTTGTCGGAAATCAAATTCATCAAGACAAAACCGAATTCGCCGGCTTGCGCCAGCCCCAGGCCGGTGCGGATGGCCACCCCGGAAGAGGCGCCGAAAGCCCGGGCCAGGCCGGTAATCAAGGACAATTTGAACAAAATCGGCCCAGCCAGCAACAGGCTTACCAGCAGGGGGTGATGAATCAGTACACGCGGGTCCAGCAGCATGCCGGTGGTGATAAAAAACAAACCCAGCAGCACATCGCGGAACGGCTTGATGTCTTCTTCCACCTGATGCCGATAGGGGGTTTCGGCAATCAGCATACCGGCGATAAAAGCCCCCAGCGCCATCGACAAGCCCAAACGCTGGGTCAGCGCCGCGGCACCCAGGGTCACCAGCAACAGATTCAACATAAACAGTTCCTGGGAGCGCCGCCGCGCCACCACATCGAACCATTTACTCATGATGCGTTGACCGAAGAACAGCAACAAGGCCAAGGCCACGACAATTTTGAGTGCGGCAAAACCGAGCTCGGTGACCAAGTCCACCGGGGTTTTTTCCAGCGCCGAAATGACGATCAGCAGCGGCACCACCGCCAAGTCCTGGAACAACAGCACGCCGATAATATTGCGGCCGTGTTCGGATTCAAGCTCCAGCCGTTCGGCCAGCATTTTGCTGACAATGGCTGTCGACGACATGGCCATCGCGCTGCCCAGCGCAAAACTCGCCTGCCACCCGATCGACGGTAAAAACATGCGCAACGTCACGCCCACCAGCACCGACGCGCCAATGGTAAAAACCACTTGGGAAAAGCCCAAGCCGAACACAATGCGCTTCATCGAGCGCAAATGCGCCAGCGAAAACTCCAGGCCGATCGAGAACATCAGGAACACGATGCCGAATTCAGCCAGATACTGGACACTTTCGGAATCGGAGACAAAACGCGCGGCATGCGGGCCGATCACGATCCCGGTACACAGATAGCCCAGCATGGGCGGCAGATTCAAGACGCGAAAGATCACCACCCCGACCACGGCGGCCAGGAGCAGAAGCAAGGTGAGTTCGAGCGGAGAGGTCATCCGTACGGGGATCCAATTAAACGGTGGGGAACAAGGCGGCTCCTATTATGACGCAGGCAGGTCGCCATTTTGTGGCAAATGCGCGCATCCGTGCCTGTGGCGCGGCCTTGGCCCGCAGACTCGGCACCGCCCGCAGGTTTGTGGTTTGCTGGATTTTTGCCGCGGCGGAGCAATTCGGCGGCCGGTTTCGGGATCGCGGCCAGGGCAGACCCGGGGGCTCTTTGTTATACTCCGCGCATGATAGCGAAAATCAATGGGGAGCGAGCGCTCGAGCTGGCTCGCGAGGTTCTTGTCACCGAGGCTGACGCGGTTCGCGCACTGGCGGATCGGATCGACGGCAGCTTTGTGGCTGCGGTCGAATTATTGCTGAATTGCCAGGGCCGGGTGGTGGTTTCAGGTATCGGCAAATCCGGACATATAGCACGCAAGCTGGCGGCAACGCTGGCCAGTACCGGCACGCCCGCGTTTTTTGTCCATCCGGCGGAAGCCAGCCATGGCGACCTGGGCATGGTGACGCGCGAGGATGTGTTTGTGGCGATGTCGAATTCGGGCGAAACCGACGAACTGATCAGTATTATCCAACTGGTCAAACGTACGGCCGGGCATGTGATTGCCATCACGGGCCGCGCCGAGTCGAGCTTGGCCAAGGTGGCCGACGTGCATCTTGAAGCCCGCGTCGACAAGGAAGCCTGCCCCAACAATCTGGCGCCGACGGCCAGTACCACCGCGGCGCTGGCGCTGACGGATGCGCTGGCGATCGCGGTGATGGACGCGCGCGGCTTTGGTGCCGAAGATTTCGCCCGCTCGCATCCGGGCGGCGCATTGGGGCGGCGCTTGCTGACCTACGTGCGCGACGTGATGCGTACCGGCGACGCCGTGCCGCGCATCGGCATTGAAGCCACGGTGGCCGATGCCTTGTTTGAAATTACCGCCAAACGCATGGGCATGACCGCGGTGGTCGATGCCGGGCAGCATGTGGCCGGCATTTTTACCGACGGCGACTTGCGCCGGGTGCTGAGCCGTGAAGGCGATTTCCGCGCCCTGAAACTGGTTGACGTGATGACTCATGCCCCGCGCGTCATCGGCCCCGACCATCTGGCCGTTGCCGCCGTCGACGTGATGGAAAAAAATCGTATCAGCCAGATGCTGGTTACCGATGCAGCGGGGGTGCTGATCGGCGCGCTCAACACCAACGATCTGCTTGCGGCCAAGGTTATTTAATGAATGCAACTACGCTCTCTTCGTCCCAGCGGGCCGCGCGCGTCAAAGTGATGATCTTCGACGTTGATGGGGTGTTGACCGACGGTCGCCTGTATTACGGCGATCAAGGGGAAGTACTGAAAACCTTCAATACGCTCGACGGTCACGGTATCAAGCTGCTCGCGGCGGTCGGCATCGCCAGCGCCATTATTACCGGACGCAAATCCGGCATCGTCGAGACGCGGGCCCGCGAACTGGGTATCGCCCACGTCTATCAAGGAGTCCATGACAAGACCGTGGCCTTCGCCGAATTATTGGCGGCCACCGGCCTTGACGCCACGGCCTGCGGTTATATGGGCGACGACTGGCCCGATCTGCCGGTAATGTTGCGCGTCGGTTTTGCCACCGCACCGGCCGGCGCCCACCCGGAAGTGATTGCCCGCGCTCATTGGGTGGCCGAGGCACCGGGCGGACGCGGTGCGGTGCGCGAGGTGTGCGATACCCTGTTGCGCGCCGGACACCACTATGACGCGCTGCTTGCAGCCGCGTGCGAGGGCTGAGCCGATGGCACCTCCGCGCGCCACGTTGCGCTCCCGGCTGGCTGTATTGCTGCCCCTGCTGATCCTGGCCGGACTTGCCTTCGGCAGCTATTACCTGTTACAAATCGGCCTGCCGAGCAGCCAGGAAGAAGCAGCCAAGCCCCTGACCCATACCGCGGACGCCTTTGCCACCGATTTGACGGTGTCGATGCTGGACGTCACCGGTATTACCCACTATCGGCTGAATGCGGCAACCATGGTCCATTATGAGGACGATGCCAGCGCCAATGTCACCTTGCCGGCCTTGCGCGGTTTTACCCCCGGTCAGCCCGACGTGACGGCATTTGCCCGGCGCGGCACAATGAACGGCGACCAGTCGATCATCGATTTGAACGATCAGGCCCGTATCCTTCGCGCGCCAGGCCCGACCGACCCGGCCATGGAAGCGGATTCGGAACATTTCCGGGTCTTGACCAATGACGACATCATCGAGAGCGAAAAGCCGGTTAAACTGCAACGCGGCCTCTCGGTGATGTTCGGTGACAGCATGACTTATCACAATGCAACCCGGCAAATGTTCCTGTATGGCCGTGTGCATGGCCAAATCGCCGCACATGAACCCACGGCACCCGTGCCGTCCAAATAATTCAGCCCAACGCGTAACCGCATGAAACTCTCGCTTCATTGCTTTGCCACCGCGCACCGCGCGCGACAATTTGCCCGCCTGCTCGCCTTATTGGCCTGCGCGGCGCCGCTCGCCCTGATGCCGGGCGCGGCGCACGCCGAACAGGCCGACAAGGACAAGCCGCTTAACGTCGAGGCCGACAACCTCAGTTATGACGACCTGAAACAGATCAACATCTTCACCGGCAACGTGGTCCTGACCAAAGGCACCATTATCATCAAGGCCGACCGGGTTGAAGTGCATCAAGATCCGCAGGGTTATCAATATGCGACCGGGACCTCGAACGGCACCACACTCGCTTATTTCCGGCAAAAACGCGATACCCCCAACACCTATATCCAAGGTAACGCGCTGCGCATCGATTACGACAGCAAAAATGACGTGACCACCCTCACCGGGCGTGGGCTGGTGCAAAAACTGCAAGGTTTGACGGTGGTCGCCGACGAAGTCCACGGCAACGTCATTCGCTATGACGGCCAGACCGATTTCTATACCGCCACCGCCGGCAGCGATATCACCGCCGCGCCGGGCACTTCAACCACCACCACCACGACCACCGGGCGCGTGCATGCCATGCTGGTGCCGCAAAATACGGCAAGCGCCGCCGTTGCAGGTAGCGGCGTGCCGCTGTATGCGTCGCCCAAGATCGATGGAGCGCCGAAGTGAGTGCACCTGTGAGCATCCCCGAGACTTCTTCCGCCCGTTCGACGCTGCCCAACCGCAGCCCGGCCGGGACCGTCAATACACTCTCGGTGCATAACCTCGAAAAACGCTATGGCTCGCGTACCGTGGTTAAAGATGTGTCATTGGAAGTCAAAAGCGGCGAAGTCGTCGGCTTGTTGGGCCCTAACGGTGCCGGCAAAACCACCTCTTTTTATATGATCGTCGGCTTGGTCCCGCTCGACGCGGGCACCATCACACTGAATGATGCCTCGATCAGCCGCATGCCGATCCATGAGCGCGCTCGGTTAGGTTTGTCATATTTGCCACAAGAAGCGTCGGTTTTCCGCAAATTGACCGTAGAAGAAAACATCCGTGCCGTGCTTGAGTTACAGTTGGGCAGTAATAACAAGCCGTTGCGGCAAGATGACGTAATGGCACGCGCCGAAGCGCTGATGGATGAGCTGCAGATTTCCCATTTGCGGGCCAATCCGGCCATGTCGCTCTCCGGCGGTGAGCGCCGGCGCGTTGAAATTGCGCGGGCGCTGGCAACCAACCCGAGCTTTATTCTGCTTGATGAGCCGTTCGCCGGAGTTGACCCGATTGCCGTGCTGGAAATCCAGAAAATCGTCCGTTTCCTGAAAGAACGCAATATCGGGGTGTTGATTACCGATCACAACGTTCGCGAAACGCTGGGCATCTGCAATCACGCGTACATTATCAGCGATGGCAGCGTGCTGGCGGCTGGCGCGCCGGCCGAGATTATCGACAACGAACATGTGCGGCGCGTCTATCTAGGCGAAAATTTCCGCATGTAGCCCTTGCCCACAAGGCCCGAGCGGCTTTTGTGCGGTACGGCGTCCGGCGGCTCGGTCAAGCCGCCGCTCTGCGACATGCATGCATCGATACCATCGGCAAAACCGGTCTGGTGCGCTGGCTGACCCGCCAGGGCGCTAGTCCTATTGTTTTTGCCCGCCGTCATAGTCCTACCGGTCCATGCGGACAATGAGATATGCGGGGTTGAAACTGTGTGTCATCCTGTGGCTTCTGCTTGCAGGCCCTGTCTTCACGATGTGCAGCTCTTTTTATGAAAGCCAGTCTTCAGTTACGTTTCTCACAGCATCTTGCGCTAACGCCCCAACTGCAACAGTCGATCCGGCTGCTGCAGCTGTCCACGCTTGAGTTGCAACAAGAGGTGGCAACGGCGGTAGCGCAAAATCCGCTGCTCGAAAACGAGACCGACTGGCTCACCAGCCCGCTGCGGGTGGCCTCGGACGGCTCGCTGATCGCCAGTCCGTCGCAAGCGCCGGCACCCGACACCATGGAGCGCACGCGCGCCACCGACGAACGCCCGACCGACGCCGAAAACAACGGCGCCGACGAATACAGCATGAACGGCACCGGCGACGGCGACGAGGGGCCGGCCTGGAATCTCGACGACTACGCCCGTCCCGGCGCCAGCACCGAAGAAGACGACCTGCCCGCCTTGCAGCTCCATGGGTCCCAGACCAGCTTGCGCGACCATCTCGCCGCGCAGTTGCGCCTGACCCAGGCCGGACCGCGCGACCGGGCCCTGGTCACCTTCCTGATCGAATCGTTGGATGACGACGGTTATCTCGCCAGCCCGCTCGAAGAAATCATGCTCGATCTGCCCGACGAGCTGGACATCGATCTCGATGAAATTCATGCCGCGCTGGCCTTGCTGCATAGTTTCGACCCACCCGGAGTAGGCGCACGCTCGGCGGCCGAATGCCTGAAACTGCAACTCCTGCGCCTGCCGTCGACCGCGACGCGCACCTTGGCGCTGACCATTGTCACGCACCATCTCGAATTACTCGCCGCCCGCGATTTCACCCGGCTGCGCAAACAGCTCAAGGTTGACGATACCGCGCTGCGCGACGCTCATACCCTGATCCGTTCGCTGGAACCGTTTCCCGGCGCGGCCTTCGGCCAGTCGGAAGCCGATTATGTGATTCCCGACGTCATCGTGCGTAAAACCGCTACCGGCTGGCGCGCCGAACTTAACGCCGAGATCGTGCCCAAACTGCGCATTAACAGCCTATATGCCAACATTTTGCGCAATAACCGGGGCGACCCCAGTTGCGGTTCGCTGCGCCAGCAACTGCAGGAAGCGCGCTGGCTGATCAAAAATATTCAGCAGCGCTTCGAAACCATCCTGCGCGTGGCGCAAGCCATCGTCGAGCGCCAGAAGCAGTTTTTCGCACATGGCGAAATTGCCATGCGTCCCTTGGTTTTAAGAGAAATTGCTGATACGCTAGGTTTGCATGAGTCGACCGTATCGCGTGTCACCACCGGGAAATATCTGCTCACCCCGTTTGGCACTTTGGAATTCAAATACTTTTTCGGCTCGCATGTGTCGACCGACACGGGCGGTGCCGCCTCTTCAACGGCGATTAGAGCGTTGATCCGGCAATTGATAGGAGCTGAAGAGCCGAAATCGCCTCTTTCCGATAGCCGCATTGCTGAATTATTGGCTGAGCAGGGGTTTGTCGTAGCACGCCGCACGGTAGCCAAATACCGCGAAGCGCTCAAGATCCCCGCCGTCAATTTGCGCAAGTCCTTGTAGCCCGACGCATACTGCTTCGGGCGATAACCGGCCGCGACGTACTTCGCGATCATGAGCCGGCCGACCCGGACTCACGGATCATCCCGCCCAACAGCGTGTGCACTGATCCGCGTGCCCCTCTCGACCCACTCGGCTCATGCTTGGGTGTTGTTGCGGCCTTGAGTACGGAGAGCAGCTATGAATCTGAAGATCAGTGGACATCATCTCGAGGTTACGCCTGCGTTGCGAGAATATGTAATCACCAAGCTGGAACGGGTGATACGCCATTTCGACCAGGTCATTGATGGCACTGTGCTGCTGGCAGTCGACAACCAAAAGGAAAAGGACAAGCGCCAGAAAGCTGAAATCACGCTACATCTGAAGGGCAAGGAGATCTTCGTTGAAAGTGCCGATAGCGACCTTTACGCGGCCATCGATCTGTTGATCGACAAGCTGGACCGCCAGGTCATCCGTTACAAGGACAAGCTGCAAGGACACGCTCACGAAGCGATCAAATACCACCCGGAACCGGTGGTCGGAGAAGCCCAACCGTAAGCAGTCCCATCGATAAAAAGCCGTCCGTCCGCGCCGCGGACCGGCGGCTTTTTATTTGAGTTGCAGCGATACCGTATGCCTGTTCTCCACAAAACAGGCAACGGAACGCGAGCGGACCACCATGGCCCGTTGCGCTGTTCTATAATGAAGTTCAGTTTATTTCGTAGCCGGTGCGGAAAACGCGTTACCGGCGCCGTTTAAAAATAGCAGCAAGCGAGCCGAAACCGGCTCGGGCGCCTCCAGCGGCCGGCTTTGCCCCCGCCTTCGCGCCCGCCCCGGTTGATTCCGGCCGTTTTGCCGTGTACTTAAAAACCGGGACTCACACGCTTTGGCGTGTCAACATGAATCGTTTAGCAAAACTTCTCCCACTCGACAAAGTTTTACTCGGGCTATCGGTCACCAGCAAAAAGCGCGTTTTTGAGCAAGCCGGCCTCATTTTTGAAAACAACAATGGGATCGCTCGCAGCGTCGTCACGGACAACCTGTTTGCCCGCGAACGGCTCGGTTCGACCGGCTTGGGTGAAGGTGTTGCCATTCCTCATGGACGCATCAAAGGCCTGAAGCATCCCCTCGCCGCGTTTGTCAGGCTGGCCGAGCCGATTCCATTCGAATCGCCCGATGGGCAGCCGGTCGGTCTGCTGATCTTCCTGCTGGTGCCGGAACAAGCCACCCAGCAGCACCTGGAAATTCTCTCGGAAATCGCTCAATTGCTGTCCGATCGCGAAACCCGCGAACGCCTGGCGACCGAGCCCGACGCCGAATCGGTCCATGCCTTCCTGACGCAATGGCAGCCCTAGCCATCGCCGGCAGCCCTGAGGCCAAGCCTTGCGGAACCCGGTTGCGCCCCCTGGCACCAACTCACGCAACGCCTTTTTCAGCGTAATTCAGCGTAGTAAAGGAGTGACGGTCTGATGGATACATCGAGCATCAACGCGCAGAGCATTTTCGACGACAACGCGTCAGCGCTCAAACTGTCCTGGTTGACCGGACATGAGGGCTGGGAACGCGGCTTTTCCTCGGAAACCGTCTCCAATGCCACCTCATCGGCCGATCTGGTAGGCCATTTGAACCTGATCCACCCCAACCGGATACAGGTTCTGGGCGACGCCGAGCTCGATTATTACCAGCGCCAGTCCGACGAGGACCGCAAGCGCAATATGGCCGAGTTGATGGCGCTTGAACCGCCGTTTCTGGTCGTCGCCGGCGGCGTCGATGCGCCGGCCGACCTGGTGTTGCGTTGCACCCGCTCCTCCACGCCGCTGTTTACTACCCCGATGTCGTCGGCCGCGGTGATCGACAGCCTGCGGCTTTACATGTCGCGCATTCTGGCGCCGCGCTCGACCATGCATGGCGTGTTTCTCGACATTCTCGGCATGGGCGTATTGCTGACGGGCGATTCCGGACTGGGTAAAAGCGAACTGGGCCTCGAATTGATCAGCCGGGGCCACGGCCTGGTGGCTGACGACGCGGTCGATATCGTGCGCCTGGGGCCGGATTTTATCGAAGGCCGTTGTCCGCCCCTGCTGCAAAATCTATTGGAAGTCCGCGGCTTGGGCCTGCTCGACATCAAGACCATTTTTGGTGAAACCGCGGTACGGCGCAAAATGAAACTCAAGCTGATCGTGCAACTGGTCAAACGGCCGGATGGCGAATTCCAGCGCCTGCCGCTCGAATCGCAAACGGTGGATGTGCTCGGCCTGCCCATCAGCAAGGTCACACTGCAAGTGGCCGCCGGTCGAAATTTGGCGGTATTGGTTGAAGCCGCGGTACGCAATACGATCTTGCAATTACGCGGGATCGACACCTTGCGCGATTTCATGGACCGCCAACGGCTGGCTATGCAAGATCCGGAAAGCCAGTTTCCCGGAAAGATGATTTAGTGCCCAAATTTTGACCCCGGCTGACATCTTATTGATTCATGCCGGCGTTAAAATCGACAAAAGTCATTATCGCAAAGGGTCCATGCGCATTATTTTGATTACGGGCATTTCAGGCTCGGGCAAGTCAGTCGCATTGAACGCATTGGAAGATGTCGGCTACTACTGTGTCGACAACCTGCCGCCGAAGTTTTTGCCCGGCTTGGCCGATTTCCTCAGCAGCGACGGCTATGACAAGCTGGCGGTCGCGATCGACGCGCGCTCGGGCAGTTCCCTGCCCGACTTGCCGAAAGTCATCGCGGGCCTGAAAACCCGCTACGACGTGCACACCCTGTTTCTGACGTCCAGCACGCAAGCCCTGATCCAGCGTTTTTCCGAAACCCGCCGCCGCCATCCGCTGTCCAGCGCGACCGGCCTGGCCTCGCTGGCTGACGCCATCGAGCACGAGCGCGAACTGGTTTCGAGCCTGGCCGAATTCGGTCACCAGATCGACACCAGCAACCTGCGCGCCAATACCTTGCGCGCCTGGGTCAAAAAATTCATCGAACACGAGCACAGCGGCCTCACCCTGATGTTCGAATCGTTTGGCTTCAAGCGCGGCGTGCCGTTGGACGCGGACTTGGTGTTTGACGTGCGGACCTTGCCCAACCCTTATTACGACCATGCGCTACGCCCGCTGACCGGGCTGGACCAGCCGGTGATCGACTTTTTGTCGGCACTGCCCGAGGTCCGTGAGATGATCGACGATATCTCCACTTACCTGCATAAATGGCTGCCGCGCTTTCGCGACGACAACCGCAGTTATTTGACGGTGGCGATCGGCTGTACCGGCGGACAACACCGTTCGGTCTATATTGCCCAGGCCCTGGGAACCTTGTTTGCCGCCGAGGCCGACGTGCTGGTGCGGCACCGGGAAATGATCCTGGCTGAAGACGGCAGCCGCCAGCCGCCGGCTAATGGTTAAAACTCGGGTTAAAACCCGGGCTAAAACCACGGCCGAAATCGGGGTTAAAGTTATGGCTTTAGCCTGAGCCGAGCCCGAAGCCGAGCTGAACCGCTGGTCGAACCACTGCCTGTGCCGCCAGGCCACCTAACGAGGGACGCCAACATGTCCGAACTCCTCGCCGATTTGCCTTTGTTTCCCTTGGGAACGGTGTTGTTTCCGGGCGGCCTGTTGCCGCTGAAAATCTTCGAAGCGCGTTATATCGACATGGTGCGTGCCTGTCTGCGCGACGGAGCCCCATTCGGCGTCTGCCTGCTCCATAGCGGAACCGAAGTCGCGCAGCCGGGTGCGGCCGCCACCCCTGAAACAGTCGGCTGCCTGGCGGAAATCCTGAGCTGCGAAGTTGAGCAAGTTGGCTTGATGCTGATCCGCGTGCGCGGCGTGCAACGCTTTCGGCTTGCCGAATGGCATACGCAACACGATGGCCTGCTGCGCGGCCATGCCACGCTGATTGCGGCCGACAATCCAGTGGCGGATCGCGAACATCTGGTGCAACTGGGCACTTGCGCCGAAGTTCTTGAGCGCATCATTAATACTTTCGCCGATCGCGATCCCGAGCATCGGCCGTTTCTGGAGCCGTTCGATTTGATCGATCCGGCCTGGGTCAGCAACCGGCTGGGTGAAATTCTGCCGATTCCCGTGCGGGCCAGGCAAAAACTGATGGAAATCGAGGACGCGGCCGCCCGGCTCGATATCGTGCATCATTACATGCTGCAACACGGCATGCTGTAAGCGCCGCAACACCGGTGTGCGGCCCTTGTGCGCTTGCTGCTGGCGGCAAGGACCCCGCCGCCTAACGTGCCTAACGCGCCTAACGGCAATGGCCCAGCCCTACAGCAAGGTGCCGCTGAGCCCGTCCAGCAAACGCCGCACCGGCGCCGGCAAGCCATAATCCTCCAGCTTCGCCAACGCAACCCAGGCATAGTCGTCGCCGTCGGCCAGGTGAGCCACGGCGTGATCGAGATCCGCCAGCCGGGGTTCGATCTCCAGCTTGAAATGGGTAAACACATGCGTCAGCATGCTCATTTTCGCGAACGGCGCGGCCGCGCCGAAGCGCTGCGCATAGACCGCCAACGAAGCCTCATCCGCCGCCTGCGGCAAACTCCATAAACCGCCCCAGATACCGGACGGCGGCCGTTTTTCGAGCAACACCTGATCCGCGTGGCGCAATATCAGCATCAGCGTCTGGCGCGTCGGCACGGTCTTTTTCGGCCTTGCCTGCGGCAAGACCCGCTGCCGGCCGCTCAGGCGCGCGACGCAATCGTCCTGAAACGGACAACGCGCGCAATCGGGCTGGCCCCTGACGCATAGCGTAGCGCCAAGATCCATCAAACCTTGGGTATAAGCGCTCATCTCGGCGTGAAAAATCGGTTCGGCATGCGTCGCGGAGGGATCCGCCGCGCTCGCGGGTAGCAGCGATTCGGCCAGCTCCCACATCGCATTCTCGATCCGCTTTTCGCCGGGGAAACCCTCAATGCCATAAACGCGAGCCAGCACCCGTTTGACGTTGCCGTCGAGAATCGCGCTGCGTGCGCCGAAGGCGAATGAGGCGATCGCCGCCGCGGTCGAGCGGCCGATGCCGGGTAATTCGCATAGTTCAGCGGCGCTAGCGGGAAAAGCGCCGCCATATTGCGCCACCACTTGCTGCGCGCAACGGTGCAAATTACGCGCCCGGGTGTAATAGCCGAGGCCGCTCCACAGCGCCATCACGTCATCCAGCGGGGCCGCGGCCAAGGCCTGCACATCAGGAAAACGTGCCAGAAAACGGGCGTAATAGGCCAGCACGCTGGTCACTTGGGTTTGTTGCAGCATGATCTCGGACAGCCAGACCCGGTAGGGGTCATGCGTACCCTGCCAGGGCAAGCCATGGCGGCCATGCTCGCGTTGCCAGGCAATCAAGCGCGGCGCAAATTCGGATAGGGGAATCATCGGCACAGAAATTAAAAACGGATTACCGCTGGCAAGACGGGCAAAAATAGGTGGAGCGCTGCCCTTGTACGATCTGCCGGATCGGCGTGCCGCAAATCCGGCACGCAACGCCTGCGCGATCATAAACGAAATAGTCGAGCTGGAAGTAACCGCTCTCACCGGTGCCGCCGACAAAATCCCGCAAGGTGCTGCCTCCGCGCTCGATGGCTGCGGCCAAGGTGGCGCGAATTTCCTGCGCCAGCCGTTCATAACGGGCGAGCGAGACCCGGCCGGCCGCCGTGGTAGGCCGGATTCCGGCGCGGAACAGGCTTTCCGAGGCGTAGATGTTGCCCACCCCCACTACGATCTCGCCCGCCATCAGCACCTGCTTCACCGACATGCTGCGGCCCCGCGTGCGGGCGTATAACAATGCACCGTCAAAGGCGGGAGAAAACGGCTCGACCCCAAGTTTGGCCAATAACAGGTGCTGAAGAACATCGCCGGCCGCCCGCGGATGCCACAATACGGCGCCAAAGCGGCGCGGGTCGCGAAAACGCAGCACCCAATCATCGAACACCCAATCGATATGGTCATGCCGGCCGGGCAAACCCAGCGTGGCGCCGGTGGGTAACACCCGCAACGTGCCGGTCATGCCCAGATGCACGATCACCCAACCGCTGTCGAGTTCGAGCAGCAAATATTTGCCGCGCCGCCCGACCCGCTCGATCGCGCGCTGTCCGAGCAAGGCCGGCAAGCCCTGTGGCACGGGCCAGCGTAGTTGCTGGGTGCGAATTTCGACGCGTTCAATGGTGCGTCCGACGATATGCGGCTCGATTCCGCGCCGTGTAACTTCAACTTCCGGCAACTCTGGCATGTATTTGCTGTCTTTATCAGTGGGGCGCGCACAGGTGGCGCGCCGTTGCGTCTCAAATTGTTGCGCCTTAGCAGGCGGCGTCAGCGCCCGGAATCGCGGCCGTCGCGTTACAATCGTTTAAACCCAACCCGGATATCCATGAACTTCCCCTTCGTGAAGCTTTTTTCGAAATTCTCTACGACAGCCCTGAGCATGCGGGCAATTCCTTTAGCGGCCTGCCTGTTTTGGGGCTTGGCCACCAGTTCCGCCGAAGCGCAGGCCCAAGCCGCCGGCGCGCCCGTCGCGGCCAGTGCGCCCGTCGCGGCTAGCGCAGCAGCACCGGCCACCGCCAGCGAACCTGAGGTCAACCTGGATGGCGACCCCAAGGATATTCCCGGCGTTGCCCTGACCGGCCAGATTGTATTCCAGGTGATGGCCGCCGAACTCGCCCTGCAGCGCGGTCAAGCGGCGCCGGCCTACCAAACCTATTTGTCGCTGGCGCGCGATACGCACGACCCGCGCATGGCGGAACGCGCCGCGCAAATCGCCCTGCAAGCGCAAAGCCCGTCCGACGCCTTGGTCGCATCCCGGCTTTGGTATCAGTATGCACCGGATTCCCAGCGCGCCGAACAGTTGACCGCATCGATGCTGGTGCTGAACGGCAACCTCAGCGACGCCCAGCCGATTCTGGCGCGCGAACTGGCGGCCGTGCCCGACGCCAAGCGCGGCGGCGCGATTGCCGCATTGCAAGGCCTGATCTCCCAGGGACCGGACCGGGTCGGCTCACTGCAACTCCTGCAAACGCTGCTCAAGGACGATATGCAGCGGCCCGAAGCATCGATCGCCATAGCACGCCAGCAGGTCCTGACCAGCGACCCGCGCGGCGCCCAGACCTCGCTTGAGCAAGCGCTGAAGCTGAAACCGGATGACGAGCAAGCCGCATTGATGCTGGCGCAACTGGGCGCGACAGACCGCGCCGAGGCTATCGCCAGCCTGAATACTTTCCTGGAAAAAAATCCGAATGCGCGCAACGTGCGAATGGCGCTGGCGCAGATTTACATCCAGGGCAATCAACTGGACGAAGCGCACCAGCAATTCGATACCATGCGCAAACTGAATGCCGACGATCCGACGCCGCTATTGGCGCTGGCCATGATCGACATCCAGCAGCAACACCTGGATCAGGCCAAACGCAACCTGGAACAATACGCGCAGTTGGCGGAAAAACAGAAGGGGGCCAATGCCGATCCGGCTCAAGCCTATCTGTATCTCGCCGAATTGGCGGCCGACCAGAACGATAATCGCGAAGCCTTGAAGTGGTTGGCCAAGATCGATGCGGGCAGCCCGCAATATCTGTCGGCACAGGTCACGCACGCGCAACTGCTGGCCAAGGACAACCAGCTCGACGCCGCGCGCAAATTGCTCGCCGGCCTGAACCCCATTGAGCCGCGCGATCAGTTGATGGTGCAGCACACCGATGCGGGCCTGCTGTTCGATGCCAAACGTTATGCCGACGCTCAAGCGCGTTACGCGCAAATCAATGAGCAGTTCCCCAATGTGCCCAGCGTGGTCTACGACTACGCCATGTCCTGCGAAAGAAACCAGCAATACGATTTGATGGAAACGCTGCTGCGCCAGTTGATCAAGCTCGAACCGGGCAACCCGAACGCCTATAACGCGCTGGGTTATTCCATGGCGGACCGCAACCAGCATCTGGACGAGGCCGACAAGCTGATCCAGAAAGCTTCCGCGCTGGCCCCCACCGATGCCTTCATCATGGACAGCCTCGGTTGGGTCAAATTCCGCGAAGGCGACAAGGACAGTGCCGCGATTATCCTGCGCCGCGCCTACGACCTGAAACCCAATGCGGAAATCGGGGCGCATCTGGGCGAGGTATTGTGGGTCAGCGGCAAACAGGACGAAGCCAAACAAACTTGGCGCGAAGCGGCCAAGCTGGAAAAAGATAACGACACGCTGCTTGAGACCCTCAAGCGTCTGCAGGTCGGAACTTTGTAATGCGGTGCAGTCAGGCAAACGTGCGGGGATCTGGCGCGGGCGGCGGCGGGTGGGTCATATGAGTCACATAAGTCACATGAGCCGCACCTCGGCCGCCTCCCTGCTGCGCGCCGGCGTGGCGCTCGCGGCGGCGACATTGCTGCTGGGCGGCTGCGCCAGCTTGACGCCGGCAACACCTCAAACCCAAGCCGGAGCCGCACCGGAACAGATTTTGCAAGGCAACGGCAATGTCGACTATCACGGCCGCTTTGCCGTTCATTATGTCGACAACAACGGCGAAGATCGCAATGTCTACGGCAATTTCGAGCTCCAGCAACAGGCCCATTCCGCCACGCTGCAATTACTCAATCCGCTGGGACAAACCATGGCGCGCGTCTCCGTGTCGCCCGCCGGCGCCACGCTTGAACTGCCCAACCACCCGGTGCAGAGCGCACCGGCCGTCGAAACACTGATGCAACGCGCGATCGGCTTTCCTTTACCGCTGGCCGGCCTGCAATATTGGCTCAAACCGCAAGCCGCGCCCGAGACTCAGGCCCAGGTCACCAAAGATCCTGCCAGCGGCCGTATCAGCCAAATTCGACAGGACGACTGGACCATCGATTACCTGGCTTATGACGATGCGGCGGCCGGCCGCCCCGACGGGGATGGCACGACGGCAATCAAACGCGTCAATCTGACCCGCGCCACGCCTGCGCTTGAAGTTAAGCTGGTACTGGACCGATAGCTGGAGTTGGGCCGATAATGGCGCGCCTGCGGTCAATCAGGCTCGCGGTCGGGCCTGCGCGCTCGAGGCCCGGCTTTAGCGCCGCGCTCAACCCCATTTTTTGCACAGTCACTTTGCACGCCAAATTTGCATGACCGCCACCCCAAATTCGCTGCGCGATTGCCTGGCCCCGGCCAAGCTCAATTTATTCCTGCATATCACCGGCCGCCGCGCGGATGGTTATCATGCGCTGCAAACCGTATTCCAGATGCTGGACTGGGGCGACACGCTCCATTTCACCTGCCGCGACGACGGTGCTGTACGACGGCTGACCGAGGTCGCCGAGGTGCCGGCCGATACCGACCTGACGGTGCGCGCAGCGCGCTTGCTGCAAGCGCATACCGGCTGCCGCCTGGGGGTCGAGATCGAAATCGATAAACGCCTGCCGATGGGGGGCGGTCTAGGCGGCGGCAGCTCCGATGCCGCGACCACCCTGCTGGCACTGAACCGCTTATGGAAGCTGGCCTTGCCCCGCGCCGAACTGCAAACACTGGCACTCAAACTCGGTGCCGATGTGCCGTTTTTTGTGTTTGGCCGCAATGCCTTCGCCGAAGGTGTCGGCGAAACCTTGCAGGCAGTCGAATTGCCGGCGCGCCACTTTCTGGTCGTCACGCCCCAGGTTCAGGTGCCCACGGTAGAAATATTTCGCGCAGAGGAATTGACAAGGGACTCAAAAGTCATCACAATTATGGACTTTCTTGCAGAGGAAACTTCTTGCAAATCCTGGCCTCAGCAGTTCGGCCAAAACGATATGCAAGAGACCGTAGCAAGAAGATATAAAGAAGTCGCCGCTGTGCTTGGGTGGTTTTCCGCAGAGAAAACTCTTATCGCACCGGCCCGCATGACAGGTTCGGGAGCCAGTGTTTTTGCCGCCTTCCCCAGCCACGATGCGGCAGCTTCGGCGCAAGCCAGGCTACCTTCGGAGTGGAGAAGCGCAGTGACAGGCAGTCTCGATCGTCACCCTCTCTTCGCTTTTGCAGCATAAGATTTTTTTGCCTGGTTTTTTTGCTTTATAAAACCCGGCAAATTCTCGGTTAGTGTAGGGGAGTCGCCAAGTTGGTCAAGGCACCGGATTTTGATTCCGGCATGCGAGGGTTCGAGTCCTTCCTCCCCTGCCATAATTTCTAGCTTCATCCCGACCCTACGTCCCTAAGCAGGTGCAAGATGAGCAGTGACGGCCTGATGGTATTTACTGGCAACGCCAATCCCGCGCTTGCACAGGAAGTCGTCAAAATCCTTGGTATCCCTCTTGGCAAAGCCATGGTCAGCCGGTTTTCAGACGGCGAGATTCAGGTAGAGATCAAGGAAAACGTACGCGGCAAGGATGTTTTTATCCTCCAGTCGACCTGCGCACCGGCCAACGACAATCTGATGGAATTGATGATCATGGTGGACGCGCTGAAACGCGCCTCCGCCGGACGCATTACCGCAGCGATCCCTTATTTCGGATATGCGCGCCAGGATCGTCGGCCGCGCTCGGCACGGGTGGCGATTTCAGCCAAGATTGTCGCGAACATGCTGCAAATCGCCGGCGTCGACCGCATCATCACGATGGATTTGCACGCCGACCAGATTCAGGGCTTTTTTGATATCCCGGTGGACAATATTTACGCCACCCCGGTATTGCTCGGCGACCTGCGCAAGCAGAATTACGAGAACCTGCTGGTGGTGTCGCCGGACGTAGGCGGCGTGGTACGCGCCCGAGCCCTGGCCAAGCAAATGAATACCGACCTGGCAATTATCGACAAACGCCGTCCCAAAGCGAATATCGCCGAAGTCATGAATATTATCGGCGAAGTTGACGGCCGTACCTGCGTCATCATGGACGATATGGTCGACACCGCGGGCACCTTGTGCAAAGCGGCGCAGGTGCTGAAAGAACGCGGCGCAATCAAGGTCTTTGCCTATACCACGCACCCGGTATTGTCGGGCGGCGCGGGCGCACGGATCGATGCGTCGGAACTCGACGAACTGGTTGTCACCGACACCATTCCGCTGAGCGATGAAGCGCGCAGTTGCACCAAGATTCGCCAATTGTCGTGCGCCAGCCTGCTGGCAGAGACATTTTCGCGAATTCGCCGCGGCGACTCGGTCATCTCGCTGTTCGCCGAAGCCGAAGAATAATCGGCGTGGCTGGCACACGATGCGCAGCCAAGTACTGAATTTACGGCGCACCGCTTAAACGGTACGCCGGAAAATCGATGTAGCAAGACGAATTCTGCATCGCCAACGTAGTCTGTTGCAACGGGCCTCGCGCTCCGCCCATCTTGGGCTGGGCAGCAGAAGGCCCCTTTTACTGCCTGGTCGCGGGCATTATACGGAGTAGTTTATGAAAGTTATCGCTTTCGAGCGTAGTCTGCAGGGAACGGGTGCGAGCCGCCGTCTGCGCAATGCCGGTAAAACGCCGGCTATCGTGTATGGCGCTGGTAATGAACCCCAATTGATCGAAATCGATCACAACGCACTCTTTCATGCATTGAAGAAAGAAGCGTTCCACGCATCGATTCTGGATCTGGAAATTGCCGGCAAATCGGAACAAGTGCTGTTGCGCGATGTGCAATATCACCCGTTCAAGCAATTGATTCTGCACGTTGACTTCCAACGCGTTGATGCAAAACAAAAGCTGCACACCAAGGTGCCGTTGCACTTCTTGAACCCGGAAATCTCCCCGGCAGTGAAATTGTCGGCGGCTATTGTCAGCCACATCTTCACGGAAATCGAAATCACGTGCTTGCCGGCCAACCTGCCGGAATTCATCGCGGTTGACCTGGCCAAGCTGGAAGTCGGTCACTCGATCCACGTGAAAGACATTACCTTGCCGAGCGGCGTTGAACTGGTTCAGCATCTGGACCTGGAAAACCCGGTTATCGTCACCGCTACCGTGCCTGCCGGCGCCGCAGCCGACGAAGCCGCGGCAGCCACCAAAGACGCACCGGCAGCATAAGCCGGCTGCAGCTACCGGCGTCGTATTTACCTGATGCCAGTGGATGAAAAAACCCGCCGCGGTCCGCCACGGCGGGTTTTTTCCATCTGAATCGGCGCACCGGGGTTGAATGCCGGCACGAAGTCAGATGGCTATTCGGGCAGTAACTCAGGCATCATCAAATTTGATCGGGCAGCAGGCTCAAGGGCCGACTGCTCGCAACCCCGCGCAACCTAGATTAACGAGTTCGAACCACGATGATCAAAATGATTGTCGGCCTCGGCAACCCCGGCCCGGAATATGTAACGACCCGGCACAATGCGGGTTTCTGGCTGGTCGACGCCCTGGCCCGCGAAGGCAATGCCACCTTGCGTCACGAGTCCCGCCAGCAAGGGATGGTGGCGCGCGCGCGGCTCTATGGCGAAGAGGTCTGGCTGTTGCAGCCGCAAACCTATATGAACCGTTCCGGTCTTTCAGTGGTGGCGCTCGCCGGGTTTTATAAAATTCTGCCCGACCAGATCCTGGTTGCACATGACGAACTGGACCTGCCTCCCGGCACCGTCAAACTTAAACTCGGCGGCGGCAGCGGCGGCCACAACGGCTTGAAAGACATCAGCGCCCATCTGAGCACTCAACAATATTGGCGCTTGCGCATCGGCATCGGCCATCCGCGCGATGCGCTGGGCGACAGCGCGAAAGCGGCCGGCGCCCGGCCCGATGTGGCGAATTTTGTGCTGAAACCGCCGCGCAAGGAAGAACAGCATTTGATCGATCTGGCGCTGGAGCGAGCCATGACCGTCATGCCGCTGGTGGTCAAGGGCGAGCTGGAACGCGCGATGATGCAACTACATAAGCCCGGATAAAGCTGGCATCCGCCGTCATCGCACGGCGATCTGCCTCCGTCATACCAATTAGAGCTCTACCCGATTGCCGGTTCCGATTACCGGCGCTGCAGCAATCGGTGCATGCTTTGGGCTTGACGCCCAAAGCCGCGAAATCCATCATTCGAGGTCAAGCATGAGCCGTTACTGGAGTGCCCTGGTCCACCGATTGCAGCCCTATGTGCCGGGCGAACAGCCCGCGCTGACCAACCCGGTCAAGCTCAACACCAACGAAAATCCTTATGGACCTTCGCCGCGTGTGGTGGCGGCGATCCAGCGCGAACTGAGCGGCACGTCCGGCGCAGCGGCACTCGGCGAATGCACGCCGGGCGAATGCTCGCCGCGCGAATCCACGCCGGGCGAATCCACGCCGGGCGAATCCCTGCGGCGCTATCCGGACCCGACCTCGCGGCAACTGCGTGCCACGCTGGCGCGATATTATGGCTTGGCCCCGGAGCAGATTTTTGTCGGCAACGGCTCCGATGAGGTCTTGGCGCATATCTTTGCCGGCCTGCTGAAACAGGATAATCCGACACTGTTCCCGGATATCGGTTATAGCTTTTACCCGACTTATTGTCGGCTGTATGACATAAATTACCGGACGATACCGCTCGATGCGGATTTCTCCATCGACCTTGAGCATTATCTGGAAGATTGCGGAGCCGGTCCCAACGGCGGCATCGTCTTCGCTAACCCGAATGCGCCCACCGGCCGCTTGTTGCCCTTAAGCGCGATTGAACGCCTATTGCAAGTCAATCGCGATTCCGTGGTGGTGGTCGACGAAGCTTATATCGATTTCGGCGGCGTTTCGGCGGTCCCACTGATCCACCGTTACCCGAATTTGCTGGTGGTGCAGACGCTCTCCAAATCGCGCTCGCTGGCGGGCATGCGAGTCGGACTGGCGTTGGGCGATAGCGAATTGATCACCGCCCTGACCCGGCTTAAAGACAGCTTCAACTCGTATCCGCTCGACCGGCTGGCCCAAGTTGCCGCGATCGCCGCCTATGAAGATCAGGAATGGTTCGACACCACGCGCCAGGCGGTGATCGGCAGCCGGGTCCGCTTGACCGGCAAACTGGAAGCATTGGGTTTTAACGTACTGCCATCCGCCGCCAACTTCGTTTTTGCGCGCCACCCGCTTCATGACGCGGCGACGCTGAGCCGAGGCCTGCGTGAGCAAGGGATTTTTGTGCGGCACTTCGACGCGCCGCGCATCGCTCAATTTTTGCGGATCAGCATCGGTAGCGAAGCGGAGTGCAATAGCCTGCTTCAAGCGCTGGCCAAGCTGACGCAAATTTAGCGGGAGAGCGCGCCTGTATCGAGCCAGGCATGCGGCATACCTGGCTTGGCGCCAGGATTAGCTCGCAATCAATATATGATATTTTTCCAGCAGCGTTTCCCGGCTCTCAATCCGCTCCGGGTTGAGCGGAATACACTCGACCGGGCAGACCTGGCGGCACTGCGGTTCATCGAAATGCCCGACGCACTCGGTGCATTTGTCGGGATTGATCACGTAGATTTCGGTGCCCATTGAAATCGCGTCGTTTGGGCACTCGGGCTCGCACACGTCGCAATTAATGCACTCATCGGTAATCATCAGGGCCATGCTTTACTCTCTTGCTGCACCGGCAGATGCGGCGACACAGGACGCCAGGCTCGGGATGCCAGACTGAACCCCGACTCTACACCCGTCGCCTGCGGGCTGCTTACTGCTGCTGCAATTGTGACAGTGCAACCTTGTCCATGAGCCATTTTTCGACCGATGGAAACACAAATTTGCTGACATCTCCGCCTAATTGGGCTATTTCGCGCACGATCGTGCCCGAAATAAACTGATATTGGTCGGAGGGCGTCATGAACATGGTTTCCACATCGGGCAATAGATAACGATTCATCCCGGCCATCTGGAACTCATATTCAAAGTCGGATACGGCACGCAAGCCGCGTACGATGACGCGCGCGTTGTTATTGCGCACAAAATCCTTTAACAGGCCGGTAAAACTCTCAACCTGCACGTTTGGATAGTGGCCCAACACCTCGCGCGCAATTTTCAGCCGCTCTTCGAGGTTGAAAAACGGTTTTTTATTGCGACTGTCCGCGACTCCGACGACCAACTTGTCGAAAATGCTGGAGGCGCGTCGCACAAGGTCTTCGTGCCCGCGTGTCAGCGGATCGAAGGTTCCCGGATATACCGCGACAACCATTGCCTTCTCCTCGTGCTCTGCTCGAGTCTGTGTCATGTTCGCTCGATCTGTTCGGCCCGCCCGGCCCCTTGGGTCCGGGCAGCGCCACTGCCTGGGTTCATCTTCCGGCGGTCACGGCCCGCGGCCGTTGACGCTCCAGGCCGCAGGATACCCCGATAAGCCACCTGCGCGCACCGCCTGCTGCGCGACGACTCGCGCGTGGGGGCATTTTTCAGCATTTTCAGCCGGCGGTAAATAAGGTGTTTTTACGCGTTAGCGCCACCCCGGCCGCCAATGCATGTGCATTATTCCTTATTTCCGCGCCGCAGCAAATGATAATGCACCGCACCGGCGCGGCCCTGCCGTGTCACATGCCACCCCTGCAGCGATGGAAAGGCACGGCCGCCTCGCGCCGCCACGTCCTCGGGCTCGTTGGCCGCGAGGCGTTCGAGCGATTGCGCCGACTCGATATACAGCGCGCCATGCGCGCTCACCAGCGGCAGGCATAAGGCCAACGCGCGAACCAGCAAATCGCCTTCGAACGGCGGATCGAGAAACACCACATCAAAACTCTCCGGCCGCAACCCTGCCGCCAGCCGCAACGCATCCGCCTCGATCACCTGGACCGTACTCGCCCCCAGGCGCTCCTGATTCGCCCGCAACTGTTTGACGGCGCGGACATTGCGTTCCACCATCATGACCTGCGCCGCCCCCCGCGAAGCGGCTTCCATCCCGAGCGCGCCGCTGCCGGCAAACAAATCCAGGCAAGTCTGGCCCGCCAGATCTTGTCCCAACCAATTGAACAAGGTCTCGCGTACCCGGTCAGGAGTCGGGCGCAATCCGTCCAGATCGAGGACCGGCAACGGCGTGCGTTTCCATTCGCCGCCGATAATGCGGATCTGGTGCGGCACGCTACGGTGCATATTTCGACCGGGCCGAGCGGGAGCCGTACTGGCGGGATGAGGTTCGAGCGGAATGCGTGGCGGACGTTTCATGGTGCGTTCAAGTCGAAAAAGTGCGGGCGGGCATGGCCGGGCTTAGGTAATCTGCTTGTGTAACCGGCTTATGGAACCAGCTTAGGTAAGTAACTCAGGTAAGTAACTCAGGCAGCCGCGGCAAGCGTGCGGCGAATGTCGCCCCCCCCCCAACGGCTCAGGCCCGGAAAGTCGGAAACATACCACGCCCGGGTGTCCTGTTCCGTAAATTGTTTGATGCATGAATGCGCGCAACAGCACACCAAGCGCTCACGCGCAATTCGCCGGCGGTCCAGACCACAAACGCTTATCGGGCTCCGGCCTGGGGCTCTGTTAAAATAGCGCCTCGGGCGTTTGCAAGATCGCACCAGAGATTCGAACTCGCAGGCACCGTTGCCGCAGGCGCAAGCTTAAGCACCCGCCGCCGATGCAAGCCTGTCGCCGGCTCGCTGTGCCATACCGCGCCTTTGCTCCCGCTTGGTTCCAGATATCTAGCCCCGCGCAGCCAATGAGCTGCGCTTCGAAGAGTTTACTCCGCCGCCATGTTCAGCTTTATCAAGCGCTTCAAAGGTACGCAGCCCGAATCGACACCGGCCCAGCCGGAACCCGCGGCAGAACTCCCGCAGTCCTCGCAATCCGCCGTGACGCAGCCGGCAACCGCCCCGGCGCTTGAAACGACCATCGAAATCCCCCCCCCGGCGGTCGAACCCGCCGCGCGCAGCTCATGGTTGGGCCGCTTGCGCCAGGGATTGTCTAAAACCAGTGCCGGCCTGACCGGTATTTTTATCGGCGTCAAAGTCGATGAAACTTTGTTCGAAGAACTGGAAACCGCCCTGCTGGTATCGGATGCCGGGGTCGACGCCACCGAATATCTGCTTAACGCCTTAAGATTAAAGGTCAAGGCCGAACGTCTGAGCGAAGGCGCCCAGGTCAAGGCGGCATTGCGCACCATGCTGATCGAGTTGCTGCGTCCGCTGGAAAAATCCATGGCGCTCGGCCGTGCCAAACCGCTGGTCATCATGATTGCCGGAGTCAACGGCGCGGGCAAAACCACCAGCATCGGCAAACTGGCCAAACATCTGCAACATTACGGTCAATCGGTGTTACTGGCGGCCGGCGACACCTTTCGCGCCGCCGCGCGCGAACAGCTCACGATTTGGGGCGAACGCAACAACGTCACGGTCATCTCACAGGAAGGCGGCGACCCCGCCGCCGTGATTTTCGACGCGGTGAGCGCCGCACGCGCGCGCAATATCGATGTGCTGATGGCCGATACCGCCGGGCGCTTGCCGACGCAATTGCATTTGATGGAAGAATTGCGCAAGGTCAAGCGCGTCACGGCCAAGGCCATGGAAGGTGCGCCCCACGAAGTGCTGCTGGTGATCGACGCCAACACTGGACAAAATGCCCTGACCCAGGTCAAGGCATTCGATGACGCGCTCGGCCTGACCGGCCTGATCGTGACCAAATTGGACGGTACCGCCAAGGGCGGCATTCTGGCGGCAATCGCACGGCAGCGCCCGATTCCGGTTTATTTTATCGGCGTGGGCGAACAGGTCGAAGACCTGCAACCGTTCTCGGCCGAAGAATTCGCCGACGCGCTGCTGGGGTGAAATGACCCCCAAGGGGACAAAACCAAATCGAGCGATATAGCGCGATTAAATACGACCCTCGACGTGAAATGACTTACAGAAGCATGATCTGATGTCGCAACCAGATGGCCGGTAGCTTCAGCCGAAAACAAGCTCTTCGGCTTCCACTACTGGCCGTGCAATCGGCTCGATTGCTTTGCGTGGTTGCGCAGATGCCACCCACAAATCGTAAGCACCTTGCATACCGACCCACATCTCGCGACTCGCTCCTAGCGCTTCTTCGAGGCGAATAGCCAAGTCAGGAGTGATGGACGCGTGACCATTGATGATTCGCGATAACGTAGCTCGCGTCACGTGAATGCGTTTGGCAAACTCGGTGATCGTCATGGCATCCAGTCCTTCCAGCCAATCGGCCAGGATAGCGCCGGGGTGAGGAGGGTTATGCATCCGAGTCATGCTTTTTCCTAGTGACAGTCTTGATAGTTAACGACATATACATCCGTTCCTACGAATTTAAACGTGATGCGCCAATTGCCGTTTACCGTCACAGACCAGTGGCCTTTCATGTCCCCGCCCAACGGATGTAAGCGCCAGCCCGGGACGCCCATATCTTCAGGCCTAGTGGCATAGTTCAGCGTACCTAGCTGCTTTCTAATACGGTCTTCGTGGTGGGGCCGAATGCCCTTCTTGGAACCCGTTTTGAAGAACCGCTCCAAACCTGAATGAGCGAAATTCTTGATCATGTTGGATACATTTTAGTGTATAGCCTTACTATACGCAAAGACTAATGGATATTTACTATTGGCGCCGGATTTATAGCTTATAGTCATCCACTGCAAAACTCGGGGAAAATCACCCGTTTTGAGCCAAAAGCCTTTCGAAAGCCTGGAACGCTCAAGTTAAGCCAACCTCGGAAGTGATGCCTGTCGCGCCCGCGTTAGGCTCACATCGCCTTCTCGAGTCGCCATAGTTCAAACCTGCAAAGCCAGCGACAAGGCGATGGCCCACATCACCACCCCGATCACGATATCGAGCACGCGCCACGCAATATCGCGCGAAAAAATCGGGATCAGCAAACGGGCGCCGTAACCCAGCACCGTGAACCAGATCGTCGAGGCGCACATCGCCCCGGCCGCAAACCAGAAGCTGCCGGGCCAGCCGCGACTGGCGCCGATGGCGCCAAGCAGCACCACGGTATCAAGATAGACATGCGGGTTCAACACCGATAACGCCAGCACGGTCAGGGCCGCCGCACCCGCCGTTTGTGTCGCATCGGTGGACGCCTCCAAATGACCGGTGCCGCGCCAAGCGGCACGCAAGGCACGCGCGCCATACGCCAGCAGAAACAGCACCCCGGCCCAACGGATCAGGTTAAGCAAACGCGGCATCTGACCGAGCAGCGCGCCCATTCCGCCCACTCCAAGCGCAATCAGCAATACGTCGATGCAGATACAGATCGCCACGCTTTGGCCGACATGCTCACGACGCAAACCCTGACGCAGCACATAGGCATTTTGCGCGCCGATGGCAATAATCAAGCTGGCGCCCAGCCCCATACCTGCCGCGAAAGCGGCAAGCGAGGCCCCGGTCGCCGTGACCGCGAGGCCTGGCCAAAGAATCAGCATTATTCGGCGTCGGGTTGTGCGGCGGGTGCGGCGTTGACGAAAGCCTGAAGTTGTTGGGCGTTATCGCTGATGCGGCTGATAATGGGGAAAGGCGCCATATCGACGCTAAAACGCTTGGCATTAAACACCTGAGGCACGATGCAAAGATCGGCGAGGGTCGGCGTATTACCAAAAGCGAAATCGCCCGTGCGGGTATCGCCAGCCAGGCGCAGTTCAAGCGCTTCGAAGCCGAGTTCGATCCAGTGGCGATACCATTCGTCGCGCGCTTCGTCATCGATATTAAGCCGCTTCAGATACTTCAACACCCGCATATTATTCAGCGGATGCACGTCGCAGGCGATTTGCATGGCCAAGGCGCGGACATAAGCACGATCGAGCGGCGTAGCCGGCAGCAGCGCCGGCGTCGGATGGACTTCTTCCAGATATTCGATGATGGCAAGCGATTGATGGATAATCGCGCCGTTATCGACCAAGGCAGGTAACAAGGCATCCGGATTGAGTTTGCGATATTCGGGCGAGTGTTGCTGGCCGCCGTCCTTGATCAAGTGAATTGGAATGAGATTGACCGGCAGACCTTTCAAATTTAGTGCAATACGCACCCGGTACGCCGCCGAACTGCGAAAGTAGCTATAAAGATCCAATCTATGTCTCCTCTTTGATTTATAGGATTGTCCGGTTGCCGCGAGTTTGCTGCACGCGGGCGGTGGTCGCACCGCCCCGCGCGCTCATTTGAAGCTCATTTGAAATTCATGTGGCGCACCGGTGACATGCTTAAGCTGCGCAACCAAGCGCATTGAGACCGGCCGAATCCAAATGAACCCAATGGACCTGAGCCGGCCGGTTTATCGGCTTATCTTGCCGCGTCAGACTACTTCAGACTACCTTTACCGAAAACTCCCCGTAGCCGTCCACGCCGCCCGTCATCAAGTCGCCTTTAACGATAGGGCCTACGCCTTCCGGGGTGCCGGTATAGATCAGATCGCCCGGGAACAACTCGAACAAGGTCGACAAATAAGCCACCGTTTCCGCCACCGACCAGATTAATTGCGACACGTCGGAACGTTGCCGATCGGCACCGTTAACCTTGAGCCAGATGGCGCCCCGGTCCGGATGACTGTCTTTATTTGCGCGATGAATCGGACCGATGGGCGCGGAATGATCGAAACCTTTGGCAATATCCCAGGGGCGTCCCATCTTTTTCATTTGCGCCTGCAGATCGCGGCGAGTCATGTCCAGGCCCAGGGCATAACCGAACACATGCTCAAGCGCGCGCTCAACAGGAATATCTTTTCCTTGCACCCCGATAGCCGCCACCAGTTCCATTTCATAATGCACGTCTTTCGATTGCGTCGGATAGGGGAATTCGCCCGTCTCGCCCGGCGCAATATAAACAATGGCATCGGCCGGCTTACAGAAGAAAAACGGCGGTTCGCGATCGGGGTCGTGACCCATCTCGCGGGCATGCGCTTCGTAGTTGCGGCCGACACAATAAATCCGGCGCACCGGGAACTGGGCATCAAGACCGGCCACCGGCACGGACACGGTCGCAGCAGGAGGGAAAACATAAGCCATTTCGGATATCTCTCTAAAACATATTCGGGTGCCATGCCCGTCATCCGGGCCGCAATCGTAGTTCGCACAGCATGACGCGGCAATGCCGATAATGCGCCGTCGCCGTGCGTCGGGATATAAGTCATTACGCGACATTCAAGTCTGGCACGAAATACGCAATCCGGCAGTCAACGAGGGACCGGACCCAACCTGTCAGACTCAAGCTCAGCCGTCGCTTGAAGCTGTTTGCTTATTATGTGCCTGGTCGGCCCCGGCTCGCAATGTAAGCACTTAATAAGCACTTAACAAAATCGAGGCGCGCCGCTTTATGCCCTTGGGCGTAAAATTTGCTTACTTTATCCTTACTCTTCCAGGAATCCGTCGCTCCGAGATGCGTCCCCCAAGCTCCGAAACCGTACCCAAGACCTCGGGCTCCCAAGCTTCGCTCAGGATTCTGCTGGTGCGCGACCCGTTCAATTCGCATGAAGATGATGTCGACGCTATCCGCGCCGGTCTGGCCGCGGCGGGTTACGAATTGGTCAGCGTGGTCGACGCCGATTTGCGGCTGCCGGAATTGATTGCCGCCGTTCAGCCCGATTTATTGATTATCGAGTCCGAAGCGGCCGCGCGCGATCTGGTCGAACATGTGTGCGTTTCGACCCAGCATGCGCCCCGCCCCATCGTCCTGTTTACCGACAATACCGATACCGACAGAATCAGGACCTCGCTGGCGGCCGGCATTACCGCCTATATCGTCGACGGCCTGAAACCGGAGCGCGTCAAGCCGGTGCTGGACGTGGCCTATGCACGTTTCCAGTTCGAGCAGCAATTGCGTAGCGAACTGGCCGATACCCGCAACAAGCTGACCGAACGCAAATTGGTCGAGCGCGCCAAAGGATTGCTGATGCAGCAGTTGCAAATTACCGAGGACGATGCGTATCGCCGCTTGCGTAAATTAGCCATGGAAAAAAGCATCCGCATCGCGGAAGCGGCGCAACGCATTATCGATGTGTCGGCGGCCCTGAGTTAAACCATGACCAAGTCAAACCCCTGCCTGCGCCCGCGCCCTGATTCGGCGCGACAGCACAGCGACGGTGCGGCGCCCGGCCGAAACCGCACCAATTGCCGTCCATCGGCGCGGGTGCAGGCGTTGCAGGATATTTTTTTTGCTGCGGAGATTGTATGACGCTTTTCAGAACCACCGCCGGCACGGAACCTGGCGCGGCCACAGCCGCCCTCGACCAAGCTCAATCCAGTGCAGCCGTGGCAGCTCCAGACCAGGCCAATCTCGGCGCCAATGCGCTTGACCTGGTCGATCCACGCGTGCGGGCAGGCGCGTGGGCGGCGGGTTCGGATGCCCCGGAAAAATCCGAGGTCAAGATCGGCTTTATTCCGCTGACGGATTGCGCCTCGGTCATTATGGCCGCCAAGCTCGGCCTGGATAAAAAATACGGCATTACCATCACCCCCAGCAAAGAATCGTCGTGGGCCGGCGTGCGCGACAAACTGGTCGGCGGCGAGCTCGATGCGGCCCATGTTTTATACGGCCTGATTTACGGGGTGCAATTGGGTATCGGCGGACCTAAAAAAGAGATGGCGGTGCTGATGACGCTCAACCGCAACAGCCAGGCCATCACACTGTCCAAGCAACTGGCGCAAAAAGGCGTCACCGACGGCGCCTCGTTGGCCGCTCTGATGCAACGGGAACCGCGCGAATATACTTTTGCCCAGACCTTTCCCACCGGCACCCATGCGATGTGGCTGTATTACTGGCTCGCCGCGCACGGCGTCAACCCGTTGCGCGATGTACGCTCGATTACCGTGCCGCCGCAGCAAATGGTGGCGCATATGCGCGACGGCAAAATGGATGGTTTCTGTGCCGGCGAACCGTGGAACGCACTGGCGATTGCCGACCATATCGGCTTTACCGCAGTCATCACCCAGGACATCTGGCAGGATCATCCGGAGAAAGTCCTGGGCACCACCGCCGAATTTGCCACGCGTTACCCCAATACGGCGCGCGCGATGGTGGCCGCGATCCTGGAAGCCTCACGTTTTATCGACGGTTCGATCGGCAATCGCGAACGGACCGCCACCACCATCGCCGCGCAGCCTTATCTCGACACCGACGAAAATGTGATTGTCGATCGCATGTTGGGGCGTTATACCGACGGCATGGGAAAAACCTGGGATGACCTCAACCCGATGAAATTCTTTGAGGACGGCGCGGTCAATTTCCCCTATCTATCGGACGGCATGTGGTTCATGACGCAGCACAAACGCTGGGGCTTGCTCAAGGAACATCCGGACTATCTGGGCATTGCACAGCAGGTCAACCGGATCGATATTTACCGTGACGCGGCCGGCGCGGCACATGTCGCGCTGCCGCAAACCGAGATGCGCGGCGCCACCTTGAGCGATGGTGTGGTGTGGGACCCCGGCAAGCCCGAAGCTTATGCGGATGGCTTCAAGATCCATGCTTGATCGGCGTAGCAGGCTGAATCCGCTGAACAGGCTTAAGCGAATTCAGCGGCCGGACAGGTTCAAGACGCGACCCCGGGAAGTGCCTCGGGCGGCGTATGATGGCGCAAGCTTCCGTCAATCCCAGCCCTGAACCTCATGACCGACCCAGTTTCTCGTACTGCCTCTTTTCGTTGCGCCCCATTTATCAAGGAAATCGGGCGCGGCCCCAATGGCGCGCGCGCCTTGTCGACCGCCGACGCCCATGCGCTGTATGAGGCCATGTTGGCCGGCGATGTGTCCGACGTCGAACTCGGTGCCGTACTGCTGGCCTATCGGCTTAAAGGCGAAACCGCGGCGGAATTGGCCGGCATGCTGAGCGCGGCGCACGCCACCCTGACACCGCTCAGCGCGCCGCCGACCGCGTCACGGCCGGTTTCCATTCCCAGCTACAACGGCGCGCGCAAACAGGCCAATCTGACACCTTTGCTGGCGCTCCTGCTGGCCCGCGAAGGTGTGCCGGTGCTGGTGCACGGCGTGACCGACGATCCGGGCCGAGTGACCAGTGCCGAGATTTTTTCGCTGCTGGGTATCGAACAATCGCGCAACAGCAGCGATATTGAAGCGGCGCTCGGCATCCGCCGGGTCGCTTTTGCCCCGATCGATACGCTCTCGCCACCCATGGCGCGTCTGCTGGCGCTGCGGCGGGTGCTGGGAGTGCGCAATTCGAGTCATACCTTGGTCAAGCTATTGCAGCCGTTCACACACCCCGAGGGGCATCACGCATTGCGCCTGGTGAACTACACCCACCCTGAATACCGGACCAGCCTGTCCGAACTATTTCAGGCGTTTCCCCAAGCCGGCATCGGCGGCGCCTTGCTCGCCCGAGGCACGGAAGGCGAAGCGGTGGCCGATACCCGCAGGCAAGTCCAGATCGATTGGTTGCATGACGGCCTGAGTGAAACGCTGGTGCCCGCGCAAATCCGGGCCGACGATGCGCCAGCCGTCATGCTGCCCGAAAGCCGCGATGCCGATACCACCGCGCAGTGGATAGACGACGTACTGGCCGGGCGCATCGCGGTGCCGGAATCGATCCGCTTGCAAGTTGCAACGATAGTGAATATCGTCGCGCCGACGCGGGCTGCGGTCTGATGACCCAGGTGTTGTGAAGCAGCAGCCATACAGCAAGCGTTATGCGGCAAGCGCCTGCAATGCAGTCTGAAATTTTGCCACCTTCGCCGCCAGATAGGTGGGCATCTGATCCAGCCTGACGGGCGACATCGGCACCTGGTTCGGGTCTGCGTCGGCAGGTGTCAAGGCCGAGCCCGGGTCTGCCGGAATCCCCTGCGGTTTCATGGTCAAGACAAACAAGGCGTCGCCCGCGCTGTTGTACGCGTTGACATTGACCAGCATGCGTTCGAACGAAATCTTGCTGACCCCGACCGCGGCTTTTGCGTGACTGACCAAAAAGCCGATGGGCGTGTAGTTGCGCAAGTGGAACCCATCCTTTTTCATCTCGCTATGCTGCAGAACAATATTAACCAGCATGGAATCGGGCTGCGGCGCGGCCACCAGCTTCAAGTCGGGCGGCAATTGCGCGGCCACCGCGAGACGAAATTGCTGGTTGAGGGTGGCCAATTCCTCGGGTGACAGGTCGCGATACGGCGAATCGGCGGCGGATTGGACCTCAATCGGCTCGATATACAGCGTATGCAAGCCCATACGATGCAGCCGGAAATCGCGGTTGATCCAGCCTTGGGCGTTCGGGTGGCCCGGCACGGGGTTCAATTGCGGAGCGGGCGACACCGCATGCGTCGCCGCGACGGGCGCCTGATAAGCGGCCTCGCCTTGAGCCGCGGCGGTTAGCGGCAATTGGCCGAGCGCCAAAGCAGTGGCGAACCCAAGAAAGTATTTCCGGTTGATACGCATGACGGTTCCTGTGTGACGGTTTAATCCAATGGGTTTAATCCCATGGCGTAGCGAAACATTAGCCGGAATGCTGAGACATCCAGCGTGAGCGGCAAAATATAAGACCATTCTTATTTTTATGCCGCTCCAACCCGAGCTCTATACCGGAGCAGGCCTTAAAACCGTACGGCCCTATTTTTTCCATCATCGAATACTGGCTTTTGTCGAATTAAGGGTATACCCTTAATTTTTACGAGACACAGATAAGGAGCGGCAGCCGCTTGAGGTTCGGGCGAAAATTTGTTGCCAAGCACAAAAAAATGCTGTTTTTGATGAACTCATGCCCCTATCCCTCGTCCAAGTATTAGCACTCTATTCTGGAGAGTGCTAAAATCGATTCGCAATAGCCGCCCAAAGGAGCCGAGCGTGGATCTGGAACTGACTTTACCCGCTGCAACCAGCTTGACGAAGCCGAAAGGCGCGTCTCCGCTCGTGCTGGCCAACAGCTTGCTGGGCCCGCTGGGTAATATCGACGCCTACATTCAAGCGGTTAACCGGGTTCCCCTGCTCACGGTGGACGAGGAACAGCGGCTGGCAACCGAATATCGCGAACAAAACGACCTCGACGCCGCACGTGGCCTGGTGCTGTCGCATCTGCGCCTGGTGGTGTCGATTGCGCGCAATTACCTCGGTTATGGTTTGCCGCATGCCGACCTGATCCAGGAAGGCAATATCGGCCTGATGAAAGCGGTCAAACGCTTCGATCCCGAACAAAACGTGCGCCTGGTGTCGTACGCCATGCACTGGATCAAGGCCGAAATCCACGAATACATCCTGCGCAACTGGCGCATGGTCAAAGTGGCGACCACCAAAGCACAACGCAAGCTGTTCTTTAACCTGCGCAGCCACAAGCAAGGGATTCACGCTTTTACGCCCGATGAAATCGACGGGCTGGCGAAAGAGCTGAACGTCAAACGCGAAGAAGTCGCGGAGATGGAAACCCGCTTGTCGGGGGGCGATATCGCGCTGGAAGGCCAAATCGACGATGGCGAAGAAGCCTTCGCCCCTATCGCTTATCTGGCGGACACCCACCATGAGCCGACCGAAATCATCGCGTCGCGCCAAATGGACCGCTTGCAAGGCGATGGCTTGTCGCAAGCGCTTACGGCCTTGGACGCGCGCAGCCGCCGCATCATTGAAGCCCGCTGGCTGAATGTTGAAGATAATGGCTCAGGCGGCGCCACCCTGCATGAGCTGGCCGATGAATTTGGCGTGTCGGCGGAACGTATCCGCCAGATCGAGACCGCCGCGATGAAAAAAATGCGCGCTGCCTTGCACGAATTTGCCTGATGGTTTTGTCTGAATTTGTCGCACTACCGGCTTGGCTGCTGACCGGCGCTTAAAGGTCAGCGGCGGTCAGCGGCTCATGAAGTATCCGAACGCATTCGCCGGCCACGGCAGTTTTTGGACAAATAAAGCGGGAAAGACGGCGGCCGAAAGCCAATTCGGACCGGCCGAAGAGCCTTAAATTTGCGCTCGCTCAAAAAAATGCCTGATTTTCGACAATTTCGGCCTCAATCGCTTAATGCGCCACATTTTTTGCCGTTATAGTATTCATACATAACGCAAATTTTGATGACACAGGCCCTGTATTCGTTGGCACAGCACCGGTTCTTGAGTAAATGAGTCCGAAAACTCGGGAACCAAGGTTGCTAACTCGGTCTAACATGAGCTAGTAAGCAGGCCGTACGCAAGGTTGCATGTCAGATTTGTGGTACGTTGGTAACAATCAGGCAGTTCCGAGACACAGTCGCGCGGACCCTGCGCAGTCTCAGGTGGCGATCGGCATCAAATTCGCCAAAGCCTTGATGAATTTTTTTGGAGCGTGCCATGTTCGATCTTAACTGGACCCTGGGCTTAGGCCTCTTAGTTGCTCTTGGCACCGCTGTCATGATGGGCTTGGCGTTATCGCGCATGAAAGCCGAACAGCAAGCGCGCCAACGCCTGGTGCCGATCCGCATCCGCGCCTCGGACAACGACCCATATCGACGTTGAGCGCCATGCGCGCAAGCGCTGGTCGCCGTAGTAGGTAGCACGCATCGGTGCCTGTTCCAACGCGCCTATCTCACGCGCGTAGGCTCACGCCTGTATCCCCCCTGTCTGCGTCCCTTGTCTGCATCCTTTTCCGACGCTGGCCAAGCCAAGCGCCGGACTACGGCGTGTTATGGCGCCACAGGCCCAGCGGCAACCTCTTCGCCTTCCACGTAAGTCCTTTGCAAACGCACTTCGCGATCCAGCACCACCAAGTCGGCATAAGCGCCCACAGCAATCCGGCCCCGTTCGGACAAACCCAGATAATCGGCCGCGTGACGCGACAACCGGTCTGACACGTCGGCCAGCGGCAAGCCCATCCCCACCAGATTACGCAAAGCGACATCCATGGTCAGCGTGCTGCCGGCCAAAGTGCCGTCGGCCAGACGCACCGCACCCAAACATTTGTTCACATGCTGGCTACCCAGCCGATAGTCGCCATCCGGCATGCCGGTGGCCGAGGTCGCGTCGGTGACGCAATATAAGCGCGGAATCGCGCGCAAAGCGGTAAGAATCGCGCCTGGGTGCACATGCAGCAAATCGGGAATAAGCTCGGCGAATTCGGCGTGGGCCAGCGCCGCCCCGACCATGCCCGGGGCGCGGTGATGCAAGCCGCTCATCGCATTGTATAAATGCGTAAAACCGCTGGCGCCGTGGCGCAAGGCCGCAACGCCGTCTTCGTAAGTGCCCAGGGTATGACCGACCTGCACCCGGATGCCGCGCGCCGCCAGTGCGGTAATAATCTCGGCATGCCCGGCGATTTCAGGCGCCAGCGTCACCACGCGTACCGGGGCGAGATCGAGGTAATACAGCACTTCTTCCAGTGCGGCGGTTTGCACCGCGTCAGGCTGAGCACCGAGTTTGCCGCGGTTTAAATACGGCCCTTCCAAATGCACGCCGAGGATCCGCGCACAACCCGGACCGCGGTCTCGCGCCACCCGGCCCAAGCCGGTCAATACCGCCTCCAGTTCAGCGCGTGGCGCGGTCATGGTAGTGGCGAGCATGCTGGTGGTGCCGAAGCGCGCATGCAGGCGCGCCATGGTCTGGGTCGCGGCTTCGCCTTCCATGACATCGGCACCGCCGCCGCCGTGTACATGCAAATCGATAAAACCCGGCAGGATATAGGCATCTTGATTGGTCTGCGGATCCACCGCGACCGCATCGATCCGGACGATACGTCCGTGTTCCAGTTCCAGGCTTCCATGCTGCCAGCCTTGGGGCGTCAAGATATTGCCCCTGATAGTGCACGTCGACATTCTTTGCCCTTTGATTTTTTGCTACCCGCCATAGTGCCTGCATTGCTCGACTGCGGCACGTCTACGGGTCGGTGCTGCCGGGTCAGTGCTGCAACAACAGCTTCAGATCATGCAGCCACGGTTGTGCGCCTTGCGCGTCTTTGACGTACAGGCGCAATTGTCCCTGTTGATCGAACACATAGCTGGCGGCGGTATGGTCTACCGTATAGTCGGCCGGGGTCGCGCCCCGGGCCTTGGCGTAATAAATACGGAAATCCTGGGTGATTTGTTTAAGTTGAGCCTCGTTCTGCGGTACCAGCCCCACAAAATGCGGGTTAAACGCATGAACGTATTGCGCCAGCAGCGCGGGATTATCGCGCTCGGGGTCGACTGTCACAAACAACACCTGCACCCGACTACTGTCGCCGCCCAGTTGCTGCATGGCTTGAGCCAGATCGGCCAAGGTTGTGGGGCAAACGTCCGGGCAGTGGGTATAGCCGAACACCAGAACCACCAGACGGCCCTTGAAATCGGCCATGGTGCGGGTTTTGCCGTCGGTATCGGGAACCGAGAAGTTCTGACCAAACGCGGTGTTGCCGGTCAGGTCGAGATTTTCAAACGAGGGTTTGGAGCTGCAGGCCGCCATCATGGCGACGGCGCAGAACAAGAGCCACGCGCGGCAGACTTGGCGCCGGCGATTCAAGCACAAGATTCTCATAGGACCACAACTCTATCGTATAGCGCGCCTGGGATAGCGCCGTTAGCCGCCGAGCGCCGACGCAGCCGCCCGCGCTTGCCTCAGAAGCCGATCAGCGCATGCGTGTAATGATCGACCAGCAATGCCGCGAACAACAGCGACAGATAAACAATCGAAAAGCGGAAAGCGCGGCGAGCCAGTTCGTCGGAATAAGCGCGATAGATTTTCCAGGCATAAGCCAGGAAAATAAGATCGAGCACCACCGCCGAGATCAGATAAACCGCACCGCTCATGCCATCGGCATAAGGCAACAACGACACGCCGAACAGCACGATGGTGTAGAGCAGGATCTGCAGGCGGGTGAATTGCTCGCCATGGGTATTGGGCAGCATCGGCAAACCCGACTTCAGGTATTCCTGGCGCCGGTACAAGGCCAGCGACCAGAAATGCGGCGGAGTCCAGACAAAGATGATCAACACCAGGATCCATGCTTCCGGCGGCACATGGCCGGTTACGGCAGCCCAACCGAGTGCCGGCGGCATGGCGCCCGAAGCGCCGCCGATCACGATATTTTGCGGCGTGGAGGGCTTGAGGATGAGGGTGTAAATGACGGCATAGCCGACAAAGGTGGCCAAGGTCAGCCACATGGTCAAGGGGTTGGTAAAGGTGTAGAGCACCCACATGCCGGCCGCGCCGAGCACACAGGAAAAAATGGTGATTTGCACCGAGGTGATTTCACCGCGTGCCGATGGGCGCCAGGCGGTACGGCGCATCAAGGCATCGATTTTTTGCTCGACCAGACAGTTGATGGCAAAGGCGGCGCCAGCCAGCAAGGTAATGCCCACGGTGCCGCCGATCAGCGCGCGCCAAGGCACCATGCCGGGGGTCGCCAGGAACATGCCGATCACCGCGCAAAAAACGGCGAGCTGGGTCACTCGCGGCTTGGTCAGCGCGAGGTACTGGGCTATACGGTTGCCCGGAGTCTGGGAATGTGCTTGCAGAGTGGTGCTTTCCATCGGGAGGGATCACGCGCCGACGGCCGGGAAAATCACGGCGGCAGACGGTGTAGACCGGCTCAAAGTAAGACGGTAGTTTAACATGACGAGCAGCAGCAGCAGGACCGCCGCGCCGCCGTTGTGTGCGACTGCAACGAGCAAGGGCCATTGCAGCACGATATTGGACAATCCGGTGACAAATTGAATCACGATCACCAGCAGCAGGCCGGTCGCCGGAGTCCGCAGCGCCGCGTACTGCCGCAAGCGCCAGCCAAGCCAGGCGAGGTAAGGCACCACCAGGAAAGCGAAGGTCCGGTGCGCCCAGTGGATCGCCACCAGCGCGGCCTGAGTCAAGACTTCACCATTGCTGGTCAGGCCCAATTGCCGCCACAGATGAAAGCCATGGACAAAATCCATGGGCGGCACCCACTGCCCGTTACAGGTCGGAAAATCGGTACAGGCCAGCACCGCATAGTTGGTGCTGACCCAGCCGCCCAATGCAATCTGCACAATCAATAACGCCAAACCCAACACGGCTGCGGGTTGCCAACGCAAGGCATCGCGCACCGGCGCCGCAACCGGCGTCAGGCGCGCGCCGATCCAGCCGAGCAAACCCAGCATCGCCAAACCGAGCAGCAAATGGGTGGTAACGATAATCGGCTGCAATTTCAAGGTCACGGTCCAGGCTCCGAACACGCCCTGCACGCAAATCAGCAGCAGCAATGCGGTCGGCCACCATGGCGAAATTTTCAGGCTGCGCCGTTTGATCCAGGCCAGCAGCACCTGGGTGATGATCAACACCCCGATGGCCGTGGCAAAGTAACGATGAATCATTTCGATCCACGCTTTGGACATGCTCACAGGCCCGGTGGGCATCAAGGTTTGTGCCGCATGGATCGCGGCATGCGCGATAAACGGCGAGGCTGTGCCATAACAGCCGGGCCAGTCCGGGCAACCCAGGCCGGAGTCGGTGAGACGGGTAAAACCGCCGAACATCACCAGGTCCATGGTGAGAAAGGTGGTGACCCAGACCAGCTTGCGGAATTTATCGGCATCGCCCCTGACCCAGATATAGGTCAACGGTACCAAAGCGATGCATAAGCCGGTCAGGGCAATCTCTAACAGGAACATCTCAAATCCGTCCAAAATTATCGCAGCCGCGGCCCAGGCAAACGGCACATGCGCCGCGGCCTGATATAACCGCGCGGCAATGCTCCACCTCGAGGCCTAGACGGTCGACGCGTGCAACAGCTTGCCGATATCGTTTTTGATCTTGCTCGGATCGGCGTCTTTGGGGAAACGCATCATCAAGTGACCGTTGGGATCGATCACATAGATATGGTCACGCATCTGGGTTCCCGCATCGACCGGGAACCATTGCGCCAGCGCGGCGGGGTCGACGATCCAGGCATGGGTGTCCGGATAGGCCGTTTGAATCGCCGCGGCAATCGGACCGCTATCGGTGCGCAGCCAGACGGTTTCGATGCGATCGCGCTCGGCGCCTTGGGTGGCGCGGATTTGCCGGGCGAAATACAAATGCGTGGCACAGGCGGTGTCGCACGCGCTGGGTGCCACCGAAACCAGCAACCATTTGCCTTTGAAAGCGTCCGGCGCGACCGCCGCGCCGCTCTGGTCGCGCACGGCAAACCCGTCCGGCTCAGGGCGTTGCGGAATAATCAGCGTGCCGTAATTGGTCGAGCCGCCGGCCGGCTTGAACACGTAATAGGTCAAATACGAGGCAATCACCGGGGCCGCGCAAATCAGCAGTACCAGGAGCACCACCAAGCGTGCTCGCCGCTGGCTGGCTGGGGTTGGGCTCGAAGCCGGCGGGCGGCGGGCGGAAACACGTTGCTGGGTCACGACATATCCTCGGGTAACAGGGCTCCCGGCAGGTCCGACTCGAACAAGTCGGATAATCCGGCTAAGCATAACGATACACAAGCAGTCTTCAAGACTGCGCTTTCAAGTTTGTTTTTCATCGGGTTTGCCGCCACGCCACGCGGCATACAAACCAAAAATAATCACTGCAATCGCCATCCCCCACCACTGCAGCATATAACCGTAATTACGCTCCACTCCGGTGGTCGGCACCGGCCAATCGCGCACCAGGCCGTCGCCGTTGTTGCTGGTTTGCTCGATCACAAAAGGCTGCAAGTGCAAACCCGTCTCGGTCGCATAAGAGGCGATCGGGAGATTTTGCCGGATCTTCAAGTGCGGCGCAGAACCATCATGCCCCAACTCAAATGCCAGCCCGACATTGGCCCGGCCCAGGCCTTCAAGCTCGACCTCGCCCTCCGGCGTGCGATAAGGTGCGATCGCGATACGGTCGGCCAGATTGCGCGGCAACCAGCCGCGGTTGACCAGCACCGCGCCGCCGTCATCGAGCTGCAACGGCGTAATCACGTAAAAACCCGGCTGATCCTGATACGGCCGGTTATCCAGGTACACCGTCAGATCCGACAAGAAACGTCCGCGCACACGCAGCTTATGATATTCAACCGCCGCCAGCGGCAAGCTCGCCGCGCCCAGGGTCGTGGCCGGCGCCTGGGCAAATTGTTCGATACGGGCTTGGCGCGCTTCTTTTTCATGCGCCCGTCCGCGTTGCCAGAAACCCAGCGAAGTTGTCAGCGCCGCCACCGCCAACACGGTAACGGCGGGCCAGAAGCGAATTTTCAACATGATGCACCTTGGTTTTGGTCCGCCCTGCGGGGGCCGGCCGCCGCGCGCGGCGCGCAATCGCGGTGCGGGATTACGCAGTCTGCCGCCCGCGGTGAGATAATCGCTGCGACTACTTTATCGGCCGAATTCATGCACATCGTTGTTGCCATTGCCTTCATTCTGATCCTTGCCAGCCTCGGCTCCGCGCTGTTTTTTATGATGAACGACCGCGGCAAGTCAAATCGCATGGTGTATTCGCTGATGTTCCGGGTGGGCTTTTCCATCGCCCTGTTCCTGTTCATCCTGTTCGCTCACTGGATGGGCTGGATTCAGTCGACCGGCATCCCCTTGGGCCGCTAAAGCGCTAAAATCGCGCCTCACTGAAACCACGACCCACCGGCTCAAACTTGCTGTGCGGCAAATTGCCGCAGCCATCGCCTGAAAATGACAACGCCGCCCCATGGGCGGCGTTGTCATTTCGCATTGTTATTTCGCTGGTTGCCGGCTTTAGGCGCCACTTGAAGCGCCCATCAAGAACCTAGGCAACTCAAGCGCCGCGCGCACCTCAAACTTGCGCGGCGCTCCAGCCTCAAAGCCAATAAACCACTACATAAAGGCCGAGCCACACCACGTCAACAAAGTGCCAATACCAGGCGGCACCTTCAAAGGCGAAATGATGTTCGGCGGTGAAATCGCCGCGCAGCATACGGATCAGTACCACGCTCAACATCAAGCCGCCCATCGTCACGTGGAAACCGTGGAAGCCGGTCAGCAGGAAGAAGGTCGAACCGTAGACGCCCGAGGTCAGCTTCAGGTTCAGCTCGTTATACGCATGGAAATATTCGTAGCCTTGGCAAAACAGGAAGGTCGCGCCCAGCAAAATGGTGATGCCGAGCCAGATGCAGGCTTTTTTACGATGATTCTCACGCAGCGCATGGTGCGACACCGTCAACGTGGCACCCGAAGTCAACAACAGCGCCGTATTGATGGTCGGTACCGGCCAAGGCGTCATGCCGCGAAATTGTGAAACCAGGTCGGCCGGACCATTGTTCGGCCAGGCGGAGGCAAAGTCAGGCCAGATAATCTGGGTGTTGACGTTGCTCAGCATATCGAGCGCAAATTCACGGGCGTAAAACAGCGCACCGAAGAACGCACCGAAGAACATCACTTCGGAGAAGATGAACCAGCTCATGCTCCAGCGATATGAACCGTCAACCAATTTGCCGTATTTGCCGCCCTCGGACTCGGAGATGGCATCGCCAAACCACTGCCACAAGACAAACAGCAGCCACAGCAGGCCGACCGCCACACCGATCGGCGCCAGGGCGCTGCCGTTGAGCCAGGCGGCGAGCGAGAAAAACATGCACAGCAATCCTATCGCCGCCGTAATCGGGTGGCGTGACGGTTGCGGCACAAAATACGGTGAACTCGACGCATGTGCCGGCGTATGTGCGCTCATGGTTGCTTCTCCACTTCTATCAAATGATCTTATTCGTTGTTTTATTCAACGCACCCAACTGCGGACTATATTTTGCCGAGCACCACGTGCACCACCAGAATCAGCAGGCAGATAAAAACCGCCGCACATAATACCCCGGCGATCACCACATGCACGGGGCTCAATTCAGCCATATCGGTCTGGTGTGAGCTGCCCTTGCGGATGCCGATAAACGACCACAATACAGCTTTGATCGCCTTGAAAAAACTTGGGCTTCGCGCTTTATCCATCAGGCTCTCCGCGATCAGGCTTGGGCTTCGAACCTTAAGCCGCCGCCAGCTCGCAACTTAGGCTTGAACCCCGCTCGGCCGCCTGCGCGACCGGCCGGGTTTAACCGGAATGTACGTGATTCAAAATCGTTGCCAGGAAAAAACCCGCCACGATCAGGAACAGCACCGCACCCACGCGCCGATTCGCGGCGCGCTGTTGCGGGGTGAGTTTGCTAACTGGCTTCGGCATGCTCGTCTTCACAGTGTTCATGACAATTCCAAGGCCTACGCTTTATTTGTCGACAAGCTGCGTCGACCCCATGCGTCGACTTTACTCCACCACCGGCGGCGTTTCGAAAGTATGGAACGGCGGCGGGCTGGGCAAAGTCCATTCCAGGCCTTCCGCGCCATCCCACGGCTTGTCGCCGGCTGCAACATGACCTTCACCGCCGCGATATGCCGGCAGCGCGACCCAGAACAGGAAATACACCTGCATCAGGCCAAACCAGAACGCGCCCAAGGTGGCGACCTGGTTGAAATCGGTGAACTGCGCCGGGTAATCGGCATAACGGCGCGGCATGCCTGCCAGGCCGAGAAAGTGCATCGGGAAGAAGGTAATGTTGAACGAAATCAGCGAGCCCCAGAAGTGGATCTTGCCGCGCAATTCGTTATACATAAAACCGGTCCACTTCGGCGCCCAGTAATACCAGCCGGCGAACAAGGCAAACAACGAGCCTGCAACCAGCACGTAGTGGAAGTGAGCCACCACGTAATACGTACCATGCATCGCCACGTCGAGCGGGGCGATCGACAGGATCAGGCCGGTGAAACCGCCCATGGTGAAGACGAACAGAAAACCGATGGCGAACAGCATCGGGGTTTCGAAGGTCATCGAACCGCGCCACATGGTGGCGACCCAGTTGAACACCTTCACACCCGTCGGCACAGCAACCAGCAGCGTGGCGTACATAAAGAAGAGTTGTCCGGCCACCGGCAAACCGGTAACGAACATATGGTGCGCCCAGACCATAAACGACAGGATGGCGATCGAAGCGGTCGCGTACACCATCGAGCTATAGCCGAACAATTTCTTGCGCGAGAAGGTCGGGATCACCTGCGAGATAATGCCGAAAGCCGGCAAGATCATGATGTATACCTCGGGGTGTCCAAAAAACCAGAACACGTGCTGATACAGCACCGGGTCACCGCCGCCTGCGGCATTAAAGAATGACGTACCGAAATGGCGATCGAACAACAGCATGGTAATCGCGCCTGCCAGTACCGGCATCACGGCGATCAGCAAGAATGCGGTGATCAGCCAGGTCCAGACGAACATCGGCATTTTCATCAAGGTCATGCCCGGCGCGCGCAGGTTCAGGATGGTCACCACGATGTTGATCCCGCCCATGATCGACGAGGCACCCAGGATGTGGATGGCGAAGATGCCCAAGTCCATGCCCGGGCCCATCTGGACCGACAGCGGCGCGTACAGCGTCCAGCCTGCAGCCGTGGCACCGCCGGGAGTGAACAGGGAAGCGACCAGCAACAATGCGGCCGGCGGCAGCAACCAGAAGCTCAGGTTGTTCATCCGCGCGAAGGCCATATCGGGGGCGCCGATCTGCAACGGGATCATCCAGTTGGCGAAGCCGACGAAGGCCGGCATGATGGCGCCGAACACCATGATCAGGCCATGCAGCGTGGTCATCTGGTTAAAGAATTCGGGGCGCACAATTTGCAGGCCCGGCTCGAACAATTCGCTGCGTATCATCAGCGCCATCACGCCGCCCACCATAAACATGGTGAACGAGAACACCAGATACAAGGTACCGATATCCTTGTGGTTCGTGGCGTACAGCCAACGACGCCAACCTACCGGGGCGCCGTGCGCGTGATCGTGATCATCACCAATCACGTGGTCGTGCGAGACCGTCGACATAACACTCTCCTTACGCTTAACTACGGTGCCCGCACAGGGTGCGGACAAAGCTTTTGATACTGTACTTGCCGCGTCGCGGCGACCTGGGTTGAACAGGCCCCGCGTCCGGCTTACCTAACCCTCGCCCTGCACCCAAACGTCGGGTTGCCCGCTCAGCTTGCCGACTCAGGTAGCCGACTCAGGTAGCCGACTTAGCCAGCGAGGTATCCGCCGCCGACTTCAAGTCAGGCTGCTTGCCGCCGCGTGCGCCCGTGACCACATCCGGCTGGACCACGTCACCCGTGTGATTGCCCCAGGAATTACGAATAAACGTAATGGCCGAAGCAATATCGAGATCGTTCAAGGTGCCGCCCCAGGCAGGCATCAGACCCTTGCCGTGCAGCACCAGATTCACGTTGTCGGCCAACGGGCCGGTCACCACTTTCGAATTCACCAGCGACGGGAACGGGCCTGCGCCCTGACCGTTGACTTGGTGGCAGGCTGCGCAATTGCTGGCAAACACCTTTTCGCCATGCTCCATCAGCTCGGCCTGGGTGTAGGGGCCGCTATGCGCCGCGCCGGTCAATGCCACGGCACCCGCTGCCGGCTGGTTGGTTTTCACCCAGGCGGCATAATCGTCGTCGGACAGGACATTCACCACGACCGGCATAAAAGCGTGATCTTTACCGCATAACTCGGTACAGAAACCACGGTACGTGCCGACTTTCTCGACCTTGAACCAGGTATCGCGCACAAAACCGGGGATCGCATCCTGCTTCACGCCGAATGCCGGCACATACCAGGAGTGCACCACGTCGGCCGCGGTCGTGATGATGCGGATTTTCTTGTTGACCGGGACCACCAGCGGATGATCGACTTCCTGCAAATAGGTGTCGCTGATCGGCGTCTGGCCTTCCACTTCGCTGCGCGGGGTCGACAGGGTCGAGATAAACGAAATGCCTTCGCCCGGGCCCTTGACGTAGTCGTAACCCCACTTCCACTGATAACCGGTGACCTTGACGGTCAAATCGGCATTCGAGGTGTCTTTCATCGCGATCACGGTGCGGGTCGCGGGCAAGGCCATCAGCACCACAATCACCAGCGGAACCACGGTCCAGAGAATTTCAACCGTGGTGCTTTCGTGGAAGTGCGCAGCCTTGTAGCCTTTGGACTTGCGGTGCGCAAAAATCGAATAGAACATCACGCCGAACACGGCGATGAAGATCACCAGACAGATGAGCAACATCAGGGTGTGCAAGTCGTAAAGCTCATGGGCGATCGACGTCACCGGCGGCTGAAAATTCAGCTCGTTGACTGCCGGGCCGCCGGGACTGTCGCCGACGGCATGGGCCACGCCGCTCAGAAGCAGGCTGCTGGCTGCCAGTCCGCCCAACAGGGCTCGCTTGATTGATTTCATAGCTTCCTTACCCAAAATAACCATTCAAACTCGTGCTTCCAGAACCGCCAGGCTCAGGAACAGCGCCTGATCCACGCACGCAAGTCTTGCACGAATTGCGCCCGCCGGTCTTGCGCGAGATGTTGTCCAATCTCAACCGTTTTACCCGCCGCATGCAGTGTAATCGGCTCCAGCGGCATGCCGCGTGGCCGCCGATACCGCGCCCGGCTGCTATCTTGCTCACCCAGTTCAATCCGCACCCAGCGCGGGTTGAACTCGTACTGTGTCTTGTGCTGCGCCGACATTTGTTCGACGATAAGCCGATGCGGCTGCAAGCGAATATGCTCGTAATCCACGGCATGACGGGCATACACCACAAATGCGATGCCGACCGCCACCAGCTCCAGCGCGCTAAAAATCAGCACCATCCATGCGCCCGACAGTGCCACTACGGCCGCGACCGAAAAAGAAATCGTCGCGAGGAACAGGTAAAACCCCAGGAACTGCCGCGGTGTCACCGCGCAATTACGCTTTAGCAACCAGTCTTTCAAGACCGGCTCATCCTGTGATTCGCCCGGCTCCATCGCCGCTCTCCTGCACCTCCGGGTGCGACCTGAGCACTTACCCCCGCGTCTTCAACCGCCGCTGGAGCACTATGCGCGCGCCCACTCCAGCAAAGGCCGAAAGCCCCGGCATTATAGGCGGGATGCCCAACCGCCACAAGCAATCCGGCCCCGGCAACCGCAGCCGCCCCCGAAACTTGCCGCACCTGACCCGCATCATAGGCCGCTTAATAGGCCGCTTAATAGGCCGCTCAATAAGCTGACTGACTGAGGCTCTGCCCCATGACCCGATTCACGAGCCGGCCCACCGAATCAGGCTATAGAATCAGGCCACCGAATCAGGTCACTGCATCAGACCATCACTTGCCTCGTGAGTCACCGCATCGATCGATACGCCGTCAATCCAAAGCCTTGCTCGACTTGCGCGCCGGGCCACGGCCGATTTCATCCAGGCGTATCACGCCATACCCTTCCGGCGTGGTTTTGACGGGCGCTTTCCATGCATGACCGTAAATCACTTCGAAGGTCAGCGGAATCGTGCCATCCGGGCGCCGCTGCCGCTCCAGCTCAGCCAATTGCCCGGCATAGGCGGCGCGACCGCCCAGCCCGACAGGACCCAAACCGCTGCGCGGTTCGCCGCCCCAGCGCCGCACATCGCGCAGCAAAGCTTGCGGCGTCTTGTAGGTCACGGTCAGCGTTTCGGCGTCCATCACCGGCGTCTCGAAACCGCTGGCCACCAGCATATCGCCAAAATCATGCATATCGACAAAATCGAGGGTTGCCGCCGGTTTCGCACTCATGCGCAACTCACGCAAGGTATCCGGTCCGAGCGTGCTGAACATCAGCAAGCCCCCCACTTTAAGCACCCGCTGCCATTCTGGAAACACTTGATCCGGCGTTGCATGCCACTGCAACGCCAGGTTGGACCACAGTAAATCGAAGGCAGCACCGGCAAACGGCAGCTTGGCGTAATCGCCCTGCACCACGCCAGCCGCCGGACCGCTGAGGGTCGCCCGGGCAGCGGCATTGGCCGCATCCAGCAAACCCTGAGGCAGCCAACGCTTCCAACCGGATGCCGCCGGCACGTCGCCTTGAGCCCGCCGCGCCATCGCCGACGACAGATCCAGACCCAGCACCGCCGCCTGGGGATAACGGCTGCGCAGCGCTGTCAGGTCGGCACCCGGCCCGCACCCGGCATCGATAATCCAATGCGGCTGCAGCTTGATATATTCAAGCCGCTCCTGCATGCGCTGAGCAATCTCGCGCGGCAAAAAAGCGACTTCCTCGAAGGTTTGGGCACGCCGGTCGAAAATCCGCTGCAGCCGGTGAAGATCGGCACCGGGTCGTGCGGAATTGGCGGATTTATCAAGCATGACGTGCAATCTCGGGGATGGTTGCAAAGTATACTCGTTAGCCTTGATTTAATCAGAGTAAAGCCGCGCCGCAAGCGGCTTTGGCGCATGGTCCTTATAACGAGAGCCCGCTTGATGAAATACATGCCGCTCCACAGCCCCACCTTCGGCGCTCGGCAAAATGCGTGATCACGCCGTCAAGGCAGCCTTTGCATCGGTGCGGCGGGCATACGCTGCCGTGCCATCCGGCCTGCTGCGTTTGGCTTTGCCCAGTCGCTGCGCTTTATGCGGCAATTTGTCGCAGCATCGGGTGTGTGGTGCTTGCGACACAATATCCGACGAAAACAAGGCGCTGCGTTGCCCCCGTTGCGCCGCCACATTCGAGTTTGCCGGCGGCAACGCTCAAGCTTGCGGCGCCTGCCTGGCCACGCCGCCGGAGTTCGATGCGACCGTGGTACTGGCCGCTTATGCCGAGCCATTCGACGCCTTGGCGCAAGCCCTCAAATTTTCCGGCCAGCCGGGACTCGGGCACTGGTTCGCCGGCAAGTTGGCCCAGTGTGCGCACCAGGCCGGCGTCGCACCCGATCTGATCGTGCCCGTGCCTTTATCGGCGCAGCGATTGGCGCTACGCGGTTATAACCAATCGTGGGAGATCGCCCGGCCGCTGGCCCGGCATCTGCACACCAAGGCGGCCAGCACGTACTTGCGCCGCCTGCGCGACACCGCACCGCAAACCAATCTGGCCGATGCGCGGCAACGCCGTCATAATGTGCGCGGCGCATTCGCCACCTGCGCCTCCGGCTTGGCGGGCCTGCATGTCGCGGTGGTTGACGATGTCATGACCTCCGGCGCGACCCTGGCCGAAATTGCCAGCGTGCTCAAACGCGCCGGCGCCGCACGGGTGACCAATCTGGTGGCGTTGCGCACCCCCTCGCCACACCACAGCATCGCAGACGGCGGTGCGCGCAATAGCGCGCGCCGCCAACCGAATTCATCGCAACCCTGACATTTCCAGACTCCACATTATGTTCAACGTCGTACTGGTCGAACCCGAGATCCCGCCAAACACCGGCAATGTCATCCGCCTGTGCGCGAACACCGGCGCCCGCCTGCATCTGATCGAGCCGCTCGGTTTCCCGCTGGACGACAGCAAACTGAAGCGCGCCGGACTCGATTATCACGAGTACGCGGCAATGCAAGTCCATGCCGACTGGGAAGCGTTTTTACACACCGCCAAGCCTGACTCCGCGCGCATGTTCACCTTTACCACGCGTGGCGCCGGCCGCTTCTACGACCAGACTTTCATGCCCGGGGACTGGTTTATTTTTGGTTCGGAAACGCGCGGACTCGCCGCGAGCCTGCTGGAGCAATTCGATACCGCACAGCGCGTGCGGCTGCCGATGCGGCCGGACAATCGCAGCATGAATCTGTCGAATACGGTAGCCATCGTGGTCTTTGAAGCGTGGCGCCAGCAGGGGTTTGCCGGGGGCGCGTGATCGGCTGCCTAGTCCGTCGAGCGGGTCTCTACCGTGGCATCGCGGCGCAACAAGGCACCTACCGCATCGCGCGGCGCCCGGCCGTCGAATAACACGGCGCAGACCGCTTCGGAAATCGGCATTTCAACCTGATGTTGCCGGGCAATCTGCAGCACCGCCCTGGCGCAGCGCACACCCTCGGCAACGTGGCCCAGGCCGCCCAAAATCGCTTCCAGGCCAAGGCCGGCGGCCAGTTGCATGCCGACCGTGCGATTACGGGATAAGTCGCCGGTAGCGGTCAAAATCAAATCGCCCAGACCGGTCAAGCCGGTAAAAGTCTCGGCTCTGCCGCCCAAGGCCACCCCCAAACGTGTCATCTCCGCCAGACCACGGGTAATCAGAGCCGCGCGGGCATTCAAGCCCAGCCCCAAGCCATCGGCAATGCCGGTGGCAATCGCGAGCACGTTTTTAACCGCGCCGCCGACCTCGACGCCGACCATGTCGTCGCCTGTATAGATCCGCATCGCGCCGTGGTGGAATGCCTGTACCGTCAGATCGCGACATGCTTCAGAAGCGCTGGCGATGGTCAGTGCGACCGGTAAACCTGCCGCCACTTCCTTCGCAAAACTGGGGCCGGACAAGGCGCCGCAATGCGCGCGCGTACCCAGGACATCACCCAGAACATCGGCCACCACCTGATGCGGCAGTTGTTGCGTCTCGGCTTCAAAGCCTTTGCACAGCCAGATAAATTGAGCCGGGATTGTACCTAAACCCGTACCCAAACCCGCACCCGCATCACGCATCGCGACGCACAAGGCGCGCAAGCCGGCGACCGGCGCGGCTATGACGCACAGGTCGCCGGCACCGCCGGCATGCGCCAGCGCAGCGGCAAAGTGCGCCTCAAAGCGCAACGCAGGGTGGATGGCCACCCCGGGCAGGTAGGCGGTATTCTCGTGCGCCTCGGCAATCCGGGTCAGCAAGCCGGCGTCGCGCGCCCAGAGCACGGTGTCGTGCTTGGCCGCCAAGTGGCTGGCGAGCGCCGAGCCCCAGGCGCCCGCACCAAGAACCGTGACTTTCATCCGTGCAGTCCGGGACACTTGGGACCGGCGTGCTTAGTGCTGCGTCGGAGCGCTGTCAGCCAGCACGATGTCCGAATCATTGCTGCCGGCACCGTTCGCTTGTGCGGCGAATTGAGCCAGACGCTGTTCGTACAAGGCCTGGAAGTTGATTTCCGACAGGTGGATCGGCGGAAAACCGGCGCGCGTCACCAAATCGGCGATATTGGCACGCAGGTACGGGAAAATAATGGTCGGGCAAGCGATGCCCAGCAGCGGATCGAGTTGTTCCGTCGGAATATTGCGGATATCGAAAATACCGGCTTGCTTGGCTTCGATCAAAAAGGCAACTTTGTCCTTGATCTTGGCGGTCACGGTCCCGGTAACGACACCTTCGTATACGCCTTCGGCAAGCTGCTCGGCCTTCACGTCCACTTCAACTTCAACCGACGGCATTTCGGTTTCGAGGAAAATCCCCGGTGAATTCGGCTGTTCCAGCGAGGCGTCTTTCAAATAAACGCGTTGAATGTTGAAAAACGGCTGATTGTTCTGGTCGGACATGTGAAATTCCTGAAAATATCGAATCGCAGCTTACGCCACGGACGGTGGTTTATTGCGTGTTCAAATTAAACTTCGCCTGATCGCGCCGCATTGTGCCCGCAGATCAGGCCGCTACTCAAGCCATCCCAAGCCGCATCAAGCCGTTTGCAGCAACGGCAGCAAGCCACCCGCGCGGTCCAGCGCCGACAAATCGTCGTAGCCGCCCACATGGGTTTCGCCGATGTACACCTGGGGCACCGTGCGGCGTCCGGTACGCGTCATCATTTCTTCACGGCGCGCCGGATCCTTGTCGATCAGTATCTTCTCGACATGATCGACGCCGCGAGATTTGAGCAGGCGTTCCGCCATCTGGCAATAGGGGCAGACCTGCGTGCTGTACATCACGACTTTGTTCATGTTGCGGCTCCGTCCTTGACGACGGGCATACCTGCTTGCTGCCAGGCATTGAGTCCGCCCAGCAACACATGCACGTCCAAATAGCCGGCGGCGGTTAGAATTGCCTGGGCTTTTTGCGCTCGCTGACCGGTCTGACAGACCAGCACCAGCGGAGTTTTTTTGTTTTTGTTGATCTGAGGCGCTTTCGCCTGCAGCTCAGCAATATCGAAATGCTTGGCCTGCGGCAGGTGACCGCCGGCAAATTCGGCAGCGTTACGCACATCGACGATGACCGCATTCTGGCGGTTGATCAGTAGGGTAGCATCCGCAGCCGAGATCCCGCTGCCGCGGCGCAAGACCGGCCAGAGGAGCAAGAAGCCCGAAATAGCTGCGATTGCGATCAGTAAAACATGGGTGTAATCGGTGAAAAACTTCACGGAAAATCCGCCAAATGGTGGTTGGAATCCGATCATTATAAAATACTCCCTTGCTGCGATGCGGGATGTCTTTGAAACTGGGCGCAAATCATTGCATTTAGGCCGTTTGATTTGCCCCTATTTGACTGCTCACGATCGTCCCTTTTCCTTACTCACACTGCGCCCAACATGTACAAACTCGTTCTAATCCGCCACGGTGAATCGACCTGGAACAAGGAAAACCGCTTTACCGGATGGGTTGACGTCGACCTGACCGAACAAGGCGCCAACGAAGCACGTGAGGCCGGCCGCCTGTTAAAAGAGTCCGGCTTCAGCTTCGACATTGCCTACACCTCGGTGCTCAAGCGGGCGATCCGCACCCTGTGGCACGTGCAGGATGAAATGGACCTGATGTGGATCCCGGTGGTGCACGCCTGGCGCCTGAACGAACGCCATTACGGCGCGCTGTCGGGCTTGAACAAGGCCGAAACCGCCGCCCAATATGGCGACGAGCAAGTGCATATCTGGCGCCGCAGCTACGACACCCCGCCGCCGGCCCTGCAGCCGGACGATGCCCGGGCCCCTTTTGCGGACCCGCGCTACAGCCGCGTCGCACGCGAACAACTGCCGCTCACGGAGTGCCTGCAAGATACCGTGGCGCGTGTATTGCCCATCTGGAACGAGTCGATCGCGCCCGCCATCAAAGCCGGCAAGCGCATTTTGATCGCCGCCCACGGCAACTCGCTGCGCGCGCTGATTAAATATCTCGACAATATTTCAGACGATGACATCGTCGGCCTGAATATTCCCAACGGCATTCCCATCGTCTATGAGTTGGACGCCGACCTGAAGCCGATCAAACGCGAATATTTGGGCAATGCGGAAGCGATTGCCCATGCCCAAGCCGCTGTCGCGAGCCAGGGAAAAGCCGGCTAAGCACCGCCCCGCGGTCATCTCCCGGCAGCCGAAGGAATCGGCCGCGAGGCGCCCACGCGGCAAGCCGGAGGCTCTGCCGGCTCGCGCTGGCTCGCGGCCGGCGCCCCGCTCCCGGCACTTTATCGGCAAGGGCCGCGAACGCCGGCCGCCCCGCCCGCCGCGAACCTTAAGCCGAGCCCGTTGTCGAATCGAATCAAGCTGCTTGCTAACCCCCGTGGCAAAAGGCAAACCAGTTATACTCACAGCACCTCGGCTGACGAGTTGACGAAGGCCATTCACTGACTGATCTATGCGCATACACTTGAAATATATCGGCTTGGTTGCCGCCGGCCTCGTGACCGGAACGTTTGCCACGCTGCAGTTCTCTTCCGCCGCACAACCCAACGACTTAGCGCCCCTGCCCCTGGATCAGCTCAGGCTGTTCGCCGAAGTCTTCGGCCAGATCAAAAGCGACTACGTCGAACCCGTCGATGACAAAAAACTGCTGACGGCGGCGATCAAGGGCATGGTATCCAGCCTCGATCCGCATTCGTCGTATCTCGACAAAACCGAATATTCGGAATTGCAGGAACAGACGCGCGGCAAATTTGCCGGCCTGGGGATCGAAATTTCCCAGGAAGACGGCCTGATCAAAGTCATTTCGCCGATTGAGGATTCACCCGCGGCCCACGCCGGCATTCGTCCCGGCGACCTGATCACGCGCATCGACGACAAACCCGTACGCGGCATGACACTCGACGAGTCGGTCAAGATGATGCGCGGCGACCCAGGCACCAAGGTCACCCTGACCATCTATCGCAAGACCGATGAGCGCTCGTTCCCGGTCACGGTAGTGCGCGCTGAAATCAAAGTGCAAAGCGTCAAGACCAAGATGATCGCGCCGGGTTATGCCTGGGTCCGCATCACCAGCTTCCAGGAGCGGACCGTGCCTGACCTGGCCGCCAAGCTGACCGATCTGGCGCGTACCGACCCGCAACTGAAGGGCATCGTGCTGGACTTGCGCAATAACGGCGGCGGCCTGCTGCAAAGCGCCGTCGGTGTTGCCGGTGCATTCCTGCCGGCCAATTCGGTGGTGGTCTCGACCAACGGTCAAATCGCCGACTCGAAGCAAACCTACCGCGACACGTTCAGCAATTATCGTTTGCCGTCGTTCGACTCCGATCCGCTGAAAAACCTGCCGGCCATCTTCAAGACCGTGCCCATCGTGGTGTTGACCAATGCCTACACCGCATCGGCTTCGGAAATCGTCGCCGGCGCGCTGCAGGATTACCATCGTGCGCAGTTGATGGGTAAAACCACCTTCGGCAAGGGTTCGGTACAGACGGTCCGGCCGTTGACGCCGGATACCGCGCTGCGCCTGACCACGGCGTATTACTACACGCCGAGCGGCCGTTCGATTCAGAACCGGGGCATCAGCCCGGACTTCGTGGTCGATCAATATGCCGATGGCGATCCCGACGATGCGCTCGTGACACGTGAAGCCGATTACCAGAACCATCTGGCCAATCTGCAAGATCCGAACGAGAAGAAGGAAGCCGAGCAACGCCAGGCGGATCGCCTGCAATTGCTGCGCAACCTGGAAGAAACCAATGCGAAAAAGACCGCGGAACAGCGCGAGAAAGATCGCAACCGGATTCCGCCTGAGCCAGGCAGCACCAACGACTTCATGGCGCAGCAGGCCTTGCACGAATTGATGGGACAACCGGTGGTCCTGTCGAAAGCCATGGTGGTAACGGAAGACCCGATGGATAAGGTGGACCAGCCCGCCTCGGCCGCCAAGGCCGGCAGCGCAGCGGCTGCTAGCACCCCCGCGGCAAGTGCCGCGGTAGCCGCATCGGCCGCGGAAAAGAAATAAATAAGCGAAGTAAATAAGCACATTGGTGCGATACCGGCCTGCTCGATGAGGTTGCGATGAGGTCGATATCGCACCAGGGCGGTCAGCGCCGGTTGCCGGTCCACGGCAACCGGCTTGCGTTTTGCCGGCGCGCAAGGTTATCTATCGCCCGGCCGGCAAACTGCCGCACAGAATAACGCGTCATGAACGATGATCAACTGCTGCGCTATTCGCGCCATATCCTGCTCGACGAGCTGGGCATCGAAGCCCAGCAACGCTTTCTAAGCGCGCACGTACTGGTGATCGGCGCCGGCGGTCTCGGCGCACCGGCCTGCATGTATTTGGCCGCCGCCGGTATCGGCACCCTCACCATCGCCGATCCGGATCAGGTCGACCTGACCAATCTGCAACGGCAAATCATTCACACCACGGCCGCGGTGGGACAAGCCAAAGTCAATTCAGCCCAGGTCACGCTGGCGCAACTCAATCCCGAGGTCAGGGTCAATGCACTGCAAGTCCGGGCCGACGACGACTTTCTGGCAAGCTGGGTGCCGCGCGCCACCGTCGTGCTCGACTGCTCGGACAATTTCGCCACCCGTCACGCGGTCAATCGCGCCTGCGTAACGCATCGGATCCCGCTGGTATCGGGGGCCGCCTTGCGTTTCGATGCGCAGATCAGCACCTTTGATGCACGCGATCCGGCGTCCCCCTGTTACGCCTGTATTTTTCCGCCTGACGAGGCCTTTGAAGAAGTCGCCTGTTCGACCATGGGCGTCTTCGCGCCTTTGGTCGGCATCGTCGGCGCCATGCAGGCGGCCGAGGCACTCAAGCTGATCGCCGATGTCGGCCAGACCCTCGCCGGACGCCTGATGCTGCACGATGCGTTACGCGCCGAATGGAATACCCTGCGCATTGCGCGTCAGGCCGACTGTCCGGTATGCGGTGCCCGGCATATCTAGCTGTGTCCCGCCACGCCGCGGTCACGGGTCGCGCCGCGGATTAAATGGGACAGATGCGCGGGACAGATGCGCGGGACGCCGGCGCAGGACACCCGCACCGCCTGCGCCTGAAAAACAAAAAACCCCACGCTCCGGAAAACGTGGGGTCGGTCAGCAATCGGAGGGGCTATAGCCCCACAATCAGATCGCCGCGAGGCGCGCCAGGGATGCCTGCAACTCGGCCGGCTCGTAAGCCGCCAGCACGTCTTGCACCGGTTTTTCCAGATTCGGACGATGGGCGCGCAATACTTCCTGCTTGACCGACAACAACTGGCTCGGATGCATGGAAAATTCGGTCAGCCCCATGCCCAGCAGCAGGCGCGTCAGCGCCGGGTCGCCGGCCATTTCGCCGCACACCGAAACCGGCACGCCGGCACGCTGCGCCTCCTTCAGCGTGTGGCTGATCAGGCCCAATACAGCGGGATGCAGCGGGTCGTACAAATGGGCGACCGCGTTGTCGGCCCGATCGATCGCCAGGGTGTACTGGATCAGGTCGTTGGTGCCGATCGAGAGAAAATCGAGCCGCTTCAAGAACATCTGCACGGCCAGCGCCGCCGCTGGAATTTCAATCATCGCGCCGACCTTGACGTTGGGGTCGTAGGCCAAGCCCGCGTCATCGCATTGCAGTTTGGCCTCATGGATCAGGTCCAGCGTCTGATCGATTTCCTGAGCATGCGCCAGCATCGGGATCAGGATCTTCACCGGGCCAAAGGCGGACGCGCGCAAGATGGCGCGCAACTGGGTCAGAAACATCTGCGGTTCGGACAGGCTCCAGCGTATCGCACGCAAACCCAGAGCCGGGTTGGTCGCCGCCTCGAAACCTTCGGCCGAACGATGGTCGAGCGGCTTGTCGGCGCCGACGTCGATGGTGCGAATGGTGACGGGCAAACCCTGCATGGTCGTCACCACCTTGCGGTAGGCGGCGAACTGCTCCTCTTCTTCGGGCGACTCATGCTTGCCCATAAACAGGAATTCGGTACGAAACAAGCCGATCCCGACCGCGCCGGCCCCCAATGCCGCGGCGGCATCGTCAGGCAGTTCGATATTCGCCAGCAAATCGATTTTGGTGCCGTCCACCGTCTGTGTCGGCGAAAACTTCAGGCGCTGCAGCTTGCGTTGCTCCAGGGCTTTTTCGCTTTGGCGGTAGGAATATTCTTCCAGAATGATGGGTGCCGGATCGACAATCACGATCCCCGTATCGCCGTCGACAATGATCAGGTCGTCCTGGCGGATCAGCGCGCTCGCTTGCTGCACCCCGACCGCGGCGGGAATGCCCAGGCTGCGCGCGACGATGGCCGTATGTGAAGTGCGCCCGCCCAGGTCCGTGACAAAACCCCTGAAAGTCTGGGTCTTGAACTGCATCATGTCGGCCGGCGCAATGTCGTGCGCCACCACAATCATTTCATGGCGCGCACCGCCTTCGGCCGCAGCCACTCCGTTCGCCACCAACGATGCCGCCGAGGGCGATCCGGCCAGTGCTTTCAGCACCCGCTCGACCACTTGCTCAAGATCGGCTTTGCGCTCGCGCAAGTATTCGTCGTCGACTTCGTCGAAGTGCTTGCTCAATTGTTCAAGTTGTTCGGTAAGCGCCCATTCGGCGTTATAACGGCGGGTGCGTATCAGCACCACGGCCGCCTCGGCCAGCATCGCGTCGCGCAGAATCAACATGTGCACGTTCAGGAAGGCGCCCATTTCGCCGGGGGCATCGGCCGGCAACTCGACGCGCAAGGTCTCGAGTTCGTTGTGCACAACGTCCTGGGCCGCGCAAAAGCGCGCCACTTCGGCTTCGATCTCGTCCGGCGCGACCAGGTAATGATCGACATCGAGTGAAGCGGGCGCAATCAGATACGCTCGCCCGATGGCGATGCCGCGAGAAACCGGGATTCCATGCAGCGTGAACGACAAACGCGTCTCCTTGAGACTGTTATAAACCTCGCCGAGCGGCGAGGGTCAACGCAAAGTCGAACTCACTCGACCAGTCCTCGGTTCGCGTGGAACCCGGATGCCGGCCATCTTGATCAAACGCAGCAATCAGACCATCCGCCATCAAATAGGTTCTGCCCAAAAACCGCGGTGAATCTTACGTACTGTAATGCGCTTCCGGCCATGCCAAAACCGCTGATTCGACGCGCTGAACCGACGGCGTCGAACTGGCCGGCCAAATTATTCACCTTCGCCGAATTTGTTGGCGATCAAGCCCAGCAGTTCATCCATCGCCTCGACTTCGTCGACCCCTTCGGTCTCGATCAAGACCGTACTGCCGATCCCGGCCGCCAGCATCATCACCCCCATGATGCTTTTTGCGTTGATCCGCCGAGTATTGCGTGTCATCCAGATTTCACATTGAAAACGCCCGGCAAGCTGGGTCAATTTTGCCGAGGCGCGCGCGTGCAGCCCCAGTTTATTCACGATGGTGGTTTCACGTTGCTGCATGATGATCCGGAGAACAAGACAAAGGAGAAGTAAGGGCGTCGCGCGTGCTGACCGCCGCAGACGGATCGGCTGGCGGACTGACGGCTTGAATCCCTTTAATGCCGCCCGACAGCGCTTTATCGACCAGCGTATCGAGCGGTATCGAGCGATAACACACGGCGCGTACCAGCATCGGTAAATTAACCCCGGCAAGGACCCTTACCCTGGGTAAGGAGGCCAGTCGCGCGGCGATATTGGACGGTGTTGCGCCGTACAAATCGGTCAGCACCAGCGCGCCGTTTTCTTCCATCAAACGGTCCAACTCGGATTCGGCGGTGGCGATCAATTGCACCGGATCGCAGTCCGGGGTAATGTCGATCACACCGATCCGAGCGGGCAAGCCGCCATAAATATGCGCAATGCAATCGCGCAGGGCGGTTGCAAACGGCGCATGCGCAATAATTAGAATTCCGGCCATATCAGCGTCATCTTCCGCGAAAATCCAACCGTGCTGGAGCCTCGCACATCAGCAAAATGTGGCAAGCACCGGGCAGATGAACTGCAGGGCTCACCACGCGATATCTGATTGTATCAGCAACCCTGCAACGGCCGATCCAAGCGAGTGTAGTGAAAATTCAACGAATCTTTTTTACGGCAACCGCGCCGGGCTTCACGCCCGGATCAAATCGTTCAAGCGCCGCTCAAGCCGCGGCGAATCCTGTTTAAGCCGCGGCGAATCCTTTTTAAGCCGCGGCGAGTCTTTTTCAAGCCGCGGCGAATTTCTTTCAAGCCGCGGCGAGTTCCAGCGCGTCGATAAACATCGCGGGCACATCAAAACCGGTCTGCTCGGTGATTTCGCGAAAGCAGGTGGGACTGGTGACATTAACCTCGGTCAAGGACTCGCCGATCACGTCCAGCCCGACCAGCAACAAGCCGCGCTCGATTAAAACCGGTCCCAGCGTTTCAGCAATTTTCAGGTCATGTTCGCTCAAAGGACGGGCGACACCCAGCCCGCCCGCAGCCAGGTTGCCGCGCACCTCATTGCCCTGCGGGATACGCGCCAGCGCGAACGGCACCGGACGCCCACCGATCAACAGAATGCGCTTGTCCCCTTCGCTGATGGCGGGAATGAATTTTTGCGCCATCACCGAACGCGCGCCATTATCCCCCAGCGTTTCGAGTATCGCACCCAGGTTCATGCCGTCCGCGCGGACGCGGAAAATGCCCATGCCGCCCATGCCGTCGAGCGGTTTCAAGATGATATCGCCATGCTCTTCGTGGAATGCGCGCAAACGCTTGAAGTCGCGCGTGACCAGGGTGGGGGTGACAAATTGCGGGAATTCGCCGATCGCCAACTTTTCCGAATGATCGCGAATCGCGCGCGGCTTATTGAAGATGCGCGCGCCCTGGCGCTCGGCATGCTCCAGCAACCAGGTTGCCGTGACATATTCCATATCGAAGGGCGGGTCTTTGCGCATCAGCACCGCGTCGAAATGCGCCAGCGCGGTGATTTCAGCAGGTTCGGCACGGTACCAGGGCGTGGGTCCCGCATGATCGTGCTGGGCAACGATCTCGATCCGGCGCACCCGGGCGTCGACCGCCCCGCCCGCCAAGGCCATCTCGACCGGCTCACACGCGTAGATCCGATGACCGCGGCGTGCCGCTTCAGCCATCATCGAAAAGGTCGTGTCCTTATAGATCTTGAACGCGTCCAGCGGGTCAGCGATAAATAGAATATCCATGGTCACTCGGACGCCGGTCGCGTCGCTAAAAATCGTTAAACATCGAGTCGTTCAAGCGCCGGCCAACTGCCGGTGCACGGCACGCGGCCGTCATACTCAAACCTGGATCGCGTCCGGATCGGTTTTTTCCAGTTCGATCGAAGCCGCAAGCAAGGCCAGCCGCGCCACCACGCCATACATATAAAAGCGATTCGGCGGCGCCGCACCCGGCTTTGCGTTCACATCGGGCAACGCAGCATGCTCGAAAGCCAAGGGCACAAAATGCATGCCGGGCGCGTTGAGGTTCTGGTCGGCGCCCCGTTCAGTATGAACCCGGTAGAAACCGCCGACCACATAACGATCGATCATGTACACCACCGGCTCAGCCACCGCTTCGTTCACTCGCTCAAAGGTATGCACCCCCTCCTGAACGATCACGTCGTGCACTTCCAGCCCTTCTTTCAGCACTGACATATTACTGCGCTCGCGGCGATTCAGCCCGGCGATTTCGGCAGCGTCGCGCACCGTCATCACGCCCATGCCGTAGGTGCCGGCATCGGCTTTGATCACCACATACGGCTTGTCCTGAATGCCGTATTCGCGATATTTCTTGGCAATTTTCTTCAGTACCGCGTCGACCGTATCGGCCAAGGCCTGCTCGCCGGTGCGCTCCTGGAAATCGACGTCGCTGCAGCGGGCAAAATAAGGATTCAGCATCCATGGGTCGACATCGATCAATTTGGCGAATTTCTTCGCCACATCGTCGTAACACGAAAAATGCGTGGATTTGCGCCGTGTGGCCCAGCCCGCGTGCAAAGGCGGCAGCAAATATTGTTCATGCAGGTTTTCGAGGATGGGCGGAATGCCGGCCGAAAGGTCGTTATTCAGCAGAATCGAACACGGATCGAAATTTTTCAGGCCCAGGCGACGCGGCGTGCGCTCCAACGGTTCCAGCAATATCGAGTTGCCCCCCGCCAGTTGCAGCGTGACCGGCTGATCGATTTCCTCGTCCAGGGTGCCGAAACGCACGTTCAGGCCGGCTTGGCGCATGATAATGGCCAGCCGCGCGAGGTTTTCCAGGTAAAACGCGTTACGCGTATGCCGCTCGGGGATCAGCAACAGGTTTTTCGCGTCCGGACAGATTTTCTCGATCGAGGCCATCGCGGCTTGAACCGCCAACGGCAAAATTTCCAGCGGCAGGTTATTAAAACCGCCGGGAAACAGATTGGTATCTACCGGCGCCAACTTGAAACCCGCGTTGCGCAAATCGACCGAACAATAGAACGGCGGGGTGTGCTCCTGCCACTCAAGCCTGAACCAGCGCTCGATAGCCGGGGTCGCAGCCAGGATTTTTCGCTCCAAATCGAGCAGCGGACCGTTCAACGCGGTAACTAAATGCGGGACCATTGATCTCTCGAGCTGATAAGTTGGGCGGTGGATCGCCGATTGTAGACCATGTACATTGGGACTCAAACCGACTTTACAAGCACCTGACACCACATAATCAGCGCAAACAGCTAGACGATGCAGTCTACCCGCCGTTTTTTTGAGTAAAAAAAAGCCCGCCTGGGTAGGCGGGCCAATCTCGCTACTCTCTGTGAACCCGGTATTGCTATTGCACTGATTGCTGCTCGCTGACGACTGACAGCGAAGGCAGCAACGCCCTACTTACTCGACATGTTCGCCATGCAAAGAGATGTCGAGCCCTTCTCGCTCTTCTTCTTCGGTCACGCGGATGCCGATCACCAGGTCGATGATCTTCAGCAGCACATAGCTCAAGATG